>Ga0066364_10000287_pt1 | contig 11217 bp, 11 predicted proteins | sample Knorr_S7_td_Surf_FD_70970 | JGI IMG/M metagenome (GOLD analysis project Ga0066364, IMG submission 70970) | Marine microbial communities from Southern Atlantic Ocean transect - Knorr_S7_td_SurfaceA_ad_6m_LV_A | ecosystem: Environmental > Aquatic > Marine > Oceanic | place: Southern Atlantic...
GCTATAGAGTGACTTTATTTTTTTACTAATTATTAATGCTGTTGGAGGTCCTATTATGTTTATATAAATAAATAGTTTACTTTGAGAAATAAAATATTGAATTAATTTATTTGGCCCAGTATGTTTAGTTATTTTTTTAAATTCATATTTTAAAAATTTAAAAGTTGTTTTTTTGAATAAAGGCAAAATTAATATTAAATAATTTTTTTTTAAATATTTGATTATTGTTTTTATGCTTTGCTTAGTAGAAGATAATTCTTCGTCATGATGAAATAGCCAATAATATTCACCTTTACATTTATTTATTAAATTATTCCAATTTCCTATTAGAAGATTTTCTTCATTCTTTATATATTTAAAATTTGGAAAGATTTGATTGTATTTGTTTATTTCTTCTAAATCAAGAATTCTATGCTCAGAGTCATCTCCTATTATTATTTCAATTAACTCTAAATCTGATTTATTACATTTAGAAAAATCACTTAAAATTTTTTTTAAGCCTTTTTTAAAATTATAAGCCGGTATTAATATAGATAATTTAATCATTATTTATTTCTAATAATTTTAAGCATTTTTTTTAAACCGTAAATAGGTTGTTTAAAAAATCTTTTAAAATAAATAATTAACTGAATTAGCTTATATTCTATCCAATCAAAAGTAGTTTCTATTTTGTTTGTATTTAGTTTAAGATTTTGAAAATTATTTATTATTTGAACTATTTCTTGATCATAAATTTTTCTATTATCAAAACTAACAACTTTATTTTTACCTTGTCCAAATCTATAAAATATATCCCTACCTGTTTTAATATTTTTCATAAGATTTTTTTTAATAACTTTTTGATTAAATTCTTGATGCCCCCAATTCTCAATCTTATTTATAATATCTTTTTCTTTGCCAATAGAGGTGAAATGATATCCACCTGGAAATACAATATTAAATTTATTTGATTCTCTCCTTATTATATTAAGTGAAGTCGCCTTTAAATCAGTATATTTAAGTATGGTTGAGCCTAACCAATTATTATTTGAATATAAGTTTAAAAAATATTTAAATTCATTTTGCTTGCATACCATAGGCTTTTTAATATCTTTAATATTCTTAATTATTTTTCTATTAGGAATTTCATCAAGGTCTGACAAAATTATTAAATCATCATCATTACATATTTTTGATAATGGTATATGAATACACTCTCTATGGTAAGAATCCAAAATGTAATGTATTTTTTCTTTATCATAATAATTATGATTATCCATAAACAATTTTATTTTGCTATGAACTCTTGTATTCTTGCTAGTAAGAAATTCAATAATGGAATGATAATTCTTATGTCTGTCATTTATTTTATGATAATAAATTTTATCAATATATTTTCCAAAAAGCTTTATATTTTTTTCGAAAATAAATCCCTTCTTTTGTCCAGTAAAGCTTTCGCCAGCCTCCACTATTATAAATTTATCTACTAAATCGTATAAATAATCCAGTCTTATAAGTAAAATATCTATCTCTTGAAAAAATAAAAAGCAATCAAAAATCATTTTATTTAGGATCAGAGCCTTCTAAATTAATTATTAATTTAAGGGTTTTAAATAAAATCAATAAATCTAAAAGTAATGAGTAATTTCTCAAATAAAAAATTTCATAGCTGAATTTGATTTTTGAATCCTTAATAGATGCGCCATAATTATAGTTTACTTGGGCCCATCCACTTAAACCAGGTTTAATAATATTTCTATAGTTATAAAAAGGTATCTCCTCTATAAGAGTTTTATCAATTTCAGGTCTTTCTGGGCGAGGTCCTATAAGGCTCATTTCACCAGTAATTACTGAAAATAATTGGGGTAATTCATCAATTCTTGATTTTCTAAGAACGCGACCAATATTTGTAATTCTTGGATCTTTTTTTTGCGCCCACACAGGACCACTTTTCTCTGAATTTTGTTTCATTGAACGTAGCTTGAAAATTTTAAAAGGTTTTCCATATAATCCAGTTCTGTATTGTGTATAAAATATTGGACCATTATCTTCTAACTTGATTAAGAGAATTGCTAAAATTATTAATGGTAATGTAATCAATATGAGAAAGAAGCTAACAAAAATATCTCCAAATCTCTTTAATCTCCAATTTAAACTATCTTGATTATTGAAAAAATTATTTATATCCATCAAATCTTTATTTAAGTATTCCGCAGGTATTCTTTGAAGATATTTCTCGCACCATCTGTAGGCTGTAATTACTTCATATCTTTCAGATATTAAGAATAAAAAATTATCTAATTTATTTTGATAATTACTATCTAAAAGAATAAATGTTTTAAATTTTGCTGAGTCCTTTTTATATTCTGAAAAGTTTCTAAAAATTAGTTTCTTTTTATTTGAAATAATTTTTGAATATTCTTTAAATTTTTTTATTGCATTTTCTTCTCCAATTAAATAAATAAATTCTTTTTGAAATATATTTATATCTAAAATAAATTTAATAGATTGAATTAAATAACTTCCTAGGAGGATTTTTAATCCATCATCTCTACCTAATGGGATCCAATTTGAAAAATTAATTATTAAAATCTTGTCAATCACATAAATAGTAATAAGCACGAGAACTGATCTGATAAATAAGGAATAAAGTTTTTTTAATATTTGCTTGTACTCCCTAAAAAAACTATATCTTCCATTCAAATAACTTATTAAGCAAAATATTATTCCAAAAATTATATATCTTCCAGTATCAAAAAAATATGCATCAATTAGGCTTATCTTTTTAAAATAAAAATATATAAATGCAAAATCTAGGAAAGAGAAAAAAAACAATGTTTTCCTGCTTTCCATCCACAGAGGTAAAGTGAATCCAAAATATTCGGAAAATTTTCTAAAATTACCCTTTAAGTCCAAGTCTATCTCCATTATATCCAGAATTTTTTATCATATTTTTACACCAATCTAAGTTTTTTAAATACCAATTTATTGTTATTTCTAGACCATCTTCAAATGAAAAATTAGGCTCCCAATTAAGTTCGTTTTTTATCTTAGATGCATCTATGGCATACCTTTTATCGTGTCCTGGCCGATCTTTAACAAATGATATTAAGTCTTTATATGTTTTTTGGGAAGGTTTTAAATTATCTAAAATTGTGCATATAGACTCGACTGTTTGCAGATTTGTCTTGACTGAATTACCCCCAATGCAATACGTTAAACCAGTTTTAGATGAATTTATAGACTTTAAAATTGCATCAATATGGTCCTCTACAAAAAGCCAATCTCTTTGATTACTTCCATCACCATATATAGGTATTTCTTCCCCACTTAAAGCTTTTAGGATTGTAAGAGGTATTAATTTTTCAGGGAATTGGTAAGGTCCATAATTGTTACTACAATTAGTTATTACCACAGGTAAACCATAGGTATGGTACCAACTCATCACAATATGATCACTTGCAGCTTTGCTAGCAGAATAAGGACTTCTTGGGGAATATCTTGAATTTTCATTAAAAAACGCGTTATTTGGAAGTGTCCCATAGACTTCATCAGTACTTACATGATGAAATTTAAAAATAGATTTTTTTTTAGAATCTAAACTTTCCCAATATTTACAGGAAGTCTCAATTAAATTAAAAGTTCCAACTATATTGCTTTCGATAAAGCTAGAAGGATTGTTAATTGATCGGTCAACATGACTCTCCGCAGCAAGATGTATAACTAAGTTAGGTTTGAATTCCTCAAAAACATTTTCTAATTCATTTTTATTTATAAGATCTAATTTTAAATGTCTATGAAGTTTTTCAGCTGATTCAATTAAATTAATTCCTGAAAGGTCACTAGCGTATCCAAACTTATCAATATTAAGAATGTTGCAATCATATAAAGAAATAATTTTCCTAATTAGTGCTCCACCAATAAAACCAGCTCCACCTGTTACTAGAATATTTTTAAATTTTTCCATTAAAATTAATTAAATCAAAGTTAAAAAGATGAAATTTCTTTAATAATTTCAGAAAGAGAAGTCCTCCAATTTACCCTATTAATTTTTAATAAATTCTCAGTATCACTACAGTTTAACACAGAATATTTTGGTCTTTTCACGTTGAAATTAAATTTTTCACTTTTAATTGGATTAACCTTAGCTGGATTATTTATAATTTTCAATTCAGAAGTTATTTCTTTAATTGCTATTGCAATGTCATACCAAGTTACTATGCCTTCATCACTCCAATGATGAGTAGAGGGGAAAAAATCTTTATTTTTTGTTTTTAGTGTATTCGCCTCAATTAATTTCCAACATAAATTAGCTAAATTATTAGTTGATGTCATTGCTCCAATTTGATCATTAACAACATTAATAGAATCTTTTTCTTTTAATAATTTCATAATTGTTAAGACAAAGTTTCTTCCATAAGGACTTACAAGCCAACTCGTCCTAAGTATTATGTATTGATTCATTCCTTTCAAATAATTTTTTATATATTTTTCAGCAAGAGCTTTCGATTTGCCATAAATATTATTAGGGTTTGTCTCATCATATGTTTCATATGGTTTATTTGTATTTCCATCAAAAACATAGTCAGTACTTATTTGCATAAGTTTTCCTTCATATTTATTTAAAGCTTTGCAAAAGGTTTCTACACTCTTGCAATTAATCTTGAAAACTTCCTCTCTAAATTTAAATAGTTCTGCATTGTCAACATGAGTGAAAGCTCCACTATTTATTACCCAATCTGGTTTTTCATTTGATATGAATTTTTTGCATTTTTCTAGATTACCTAAATTCATTTCCAAACTATTTGGAGTTAATAGGTTAATATTTTTTGGCTTAAATTTTATGATTGATTTACCTAATTGCCCTGAGCTCCCAGTTAATAATATTTTCATTAAAAAAGATAATTATAACTTTTTAATTTTTCAAGGGATAATCCTTCATTATCTTTACAAGAAATATTAAAGATTCCTATTTCAGGCCAATTAATATTAATTGTACTATCATCCCAGCGTAAAGATTTTTCATGATTTTTTGACCAATAATTCGTAACTTTGTACTCAAAAATAGTATCTTTCTCTAGAGAGAGGAAACCATGAGCAAACCCTGTAGGGATCCATAATTGACTATTATTATTAGCATTTAATTTTATTCCTGACCATAGAGAAAAAGTATCTGAATTTAGTCTTAAATCAACTATTACATCATAAACAGATCCATGTGTACATCTTACCAATTTCCCTTGATCCATCGGAGGGATTTGATAATGCATTCCTCTTAGGACTCCTTTATGAGAAGTTGATTGATTATCTTGTACGAAAATATTATTTTTCTTTATTAAGTTATTAAACTGTCTTGAATTCCAACTTTCGAAGAAACAACCCCTATTATCTGAATAGATTTCTGGACTAATAATAAATGGTCCTTCAAAAAATCCTTCTTTATTATGCTTACACTTTTTGATTTTCATATTTACTTTAATAATTTCATTAAATAATTTCCGTATTCACTTTTACTGTGTTTTGATGCAAGTATTCCTAGCTCATCTTTGCTTATATAACCTAATTTCCATGAGATTTCCTCTGGGCATCCAATTTTTAAACCTTGTCTTGTTTCTATTGTCTTTATAAATGTCCCAGCATCATGAAGAGATTCAACTGTTCCGGTATCTAGCCAAGCCATTCCTCTTTTAAGGAGTCTTACTTTTAATTGACCTTCATTAAGAAGAGCTTTATTTATATCTGTTATCTCTAATTCTCCTCTTTTTGAGGGCTTAAGATTTTTTGCAATATTTATAACTGAATTTTCATAAAAGTAAATACCTGTTACAGCAAAATTACTTTTAGGGTTAATTGGTTTTTCTTCAATGCTTATTACAGTAAGTTTTTCATTAAATTCAATAATTCCATATCTACAAGGATCTTTAACTTGGTAAGCAAACAATGTACCCTTTTCTCTTGCACTGTTAACCTCTTTTAATTTCGATGATAAATTATCTCCATAAAATAAATTATCTCCAAGGATTAGGCATAATGGTGAACCATTCAAGAATTCTTCACCTAAAATTAAAGCTTGAGCTATACCATCAGGTCGTTTTTGACATTTATATTGAATTTTAATCCCCCACTGACTTCCATCACCTAACAAGTTTCTAAAGAGATCTAAAAAAAAAGGTGAACATATAATTAGAATTTCATTGATTCCTGCGAGTAAAAGAGTTGATAAAGGATAATAAATCATAGGCTTATCATAAACAGGCATTAACTGTTTACTTACAGCATTTGTAAGTGGGGATAGTCTCGAACCTGTTCCTCCAGCTAAAATTATTCCTTTTCTAGTGCCTAAATTATTCATAACAGTATTTTAGATTCAATATTCTACCAAATTTAAGCTAAGATATTAAATTCTTATAAATTGATATTTTAAAGATTAAAAAGAATCTTTAGCGATATTTTTGTTTTCTAAAAGAATGTTTCTTAGACCAATAATTAAAATCCAGCTTGCTAAATTTATACGAATATCAAAAATTAAAATATCATATAGGTGAGTCGAGAAAAATATAAATGCTGCTGTCCACCATCCTTTATCCAGAAGTGATTTTTTTGGGTTTTGGATAAAGATTTTATTGAAACTTTTATATAAAATTAAACAAAAAAAGGAAATTATAGGAATTGAAACAAGTAAACCATGATTTACAGATAATTCAAGAAATAAATTATGTGTGTGTGAATTATAAAAACCAGTTTTCATTTCATATAAGATTGGGAAAGATCCTGCTCCCCATCCCAATAGAGGTTTATTAATAATAAAAATAATTGCTTTCTTCCAGATATCTAATCTAGGATAATCTTGAAAGTTTATAAAAATTTCGCTGAATTTATCTTGAACAGAATTTGGCACTAAATTTTGACTTATTCTGCTAATCTCTTCTGGAACAAATGGTAAGAATGACGAAAATATGGCTATAAATAGAAATAAAATAATAGGAGAAAACCATCTTAAAGATTTTTTCCCAAACATTATTGGTATTGAAATGAAAAAGCTAAGCCAAGCATTCCTTGAATTTGTAAGTATTAGTGATGTTGAGAGTACAAGCATTATTAAAAACATAATTTTTGATTTAAGGAAATCCTTTAAATAAATTTTCTCTGTTATTAATGCAATACTTATTGGCCACATCATTGATAACCATGCCCCTGTATAGTTGGGATTACTAAATAAACCGGTAACATTTTGATTGGTTGGCGACAATGGTCTTTGAAACCACTTAATGAGTCCATTAAAAATTTCAAAAGGTCCATACCAATTAAACCAGTATTGTCCAATGCATGAAACTAAAACTGGAATTGTTCCTGCAATAAAAAATTTTGCTACTTTTTCTCTTTTAAAATTACTGTCTAAATAGTTATTTAAACTTAAAAAACATAAAAATAGTGGTATCCAATTTGCTAAGTCTGCCCAGTTTAAAGATGTATTTAAGTGATAAATTTGATTATGATTTAAACTAATAAAAATACTTTTCAAAATTAATACTATTGAAACTAGAATTAAAACTTGATTGTATTTATCTTTAAAGATATTCTTTGACTTTAAAGTCCCTTTATAGATTGAATATAAAAGGAAGATACAAGATATAAATGGCGCAGAAGCTAAAAATAGAATTCCAAAACAAAAAAAGTTAAAGTCTGTACTTTGTTGATTTAAAAAAGATATTATTTTTATTGATTTTGAAAATTTCATTAATATATAAATAAGATTTAATTTAAATTTTTTTAATAGATAAATTCGTGATTAAAAAGTTTCAATTTTGATATGAATTATTAGTAATTTTTTTTAATTTTTCTGTAAAAAGAACGCTTCCTGCAGGATTCGAACCTGCGGCCCACTGCTTAGAAGGCAGTTGCTCTATCCAGCTGAGCTAAGGAAGCACTAAATTATTATATCTGACAGATATATCCCTAACAATAATAATAATTTTTTTCGAGATTTTTTTTAAGAAAAGAAAAATTAAAGTCTTTGTTTGTAGTCAATATCTAATAGAATAGTTTGTAGATAAAGTTTTTAAATTTTGGCAAAAAGGCTTACTGAAAAACAAAAAGAAGAAATAATTCAATGTTTTAAATTGGGTAAAACCATCGAAGAATTATCAAGAAATTATAAGTGCACAAAATTAACAATTACAAGAAATTTGAAAAAAAATATTGGAGAAAAAAAATTTAAGGAAATATTCAACCATAATAAATCAAATATTGGAACTCATATAGAAGGTGATAAACAAATAGACAACAGTTTAGAAAATGAATATTTGCCTATGTCCCCTTTTTTGGAAATAACTCCTTTAAATTATGAAATTGATGATTCATCCCAAAAAGATTTCGCATCCATTCCAATTAATAATATTAATTTTCCAAAATTAGTTTTTATGATTGTAGACAAGAAAATAGAATTAGAAACTAAATTATTAAAAGATTATCCTTCTTATCAGTTTCTCTCTCAAGATGAATTAAATAGAAAAACAATAGAAATATATTTTGATTTGAAAAAGGCAAAAAGATTTTGTAATAAAGAACAAAAGATTATTAAGGTTCCTAATACAGAAGTTTTTAAGATTGTTGCTCCTCTTTTGCTATCTCGTGGAATTTCAAGGATAGTCTGTGAGGATAAATTGATAGCCTTATGAATAATCTATAATTTCTTATTAATTAAATCTAAAGATAAAAGTGAGCCTGTAATTGATCCTGTTATAAAACTTACTCCAATAACAAAACTTATTGGAAGTTTTACAGTTTCAGTTGCTATAAAATTAACCTTCTTTTTTATTGAGCTGTTTTGTATACCAATAATTAAGAGAAAGAAGAAGCAGGAATTAATAGTAAATGTGAAAAATAATTTTTTTAATGAAAAAAACATTTCTATTTTTAATTGACCTAATTTTACTACAAATTATAAAGGATATTTTTAGTTAAATTATTTTTTTTAGCTAAATATTTTGATGCTTGGGATAGAGATAATCCTGCTTTAATTAAATCATCCATTTCTCTCTTTAATTCAAATTTATTAAATTCAGAATTTTGCTTTGATTTTTTTTTCCCTTTTATTACTACAGTAATTTCCCCTAAAACTTCTTTGTCTAAAAAATAATTGATAATCTCATCAACATTATCTCCAATGTGCTCTTCGAATTTCTTTGTTAATTCCCGAAATACCAACATTTCTCTATCCCCACCAAAATATTTTTTTATTTCGTTTAATAACTTTTTTACTCGGCGAGGAGATTCAAAAATAATTAAGGTTTTTTCATTATTACTGAGTTTTGAAAGTAGTTCATCTCTTTCAGAATTTTTTTTGGGCATGAAACCCTCAAAAGTAAACTTTGATGATGGAAACCCACTTGATACAAGTGCAGTAAGAGCTGCACATGGACCTGGAATGCATACGATATTAAATCCATGCAATTTTGCATTTTTGATTAGATCTTCCCCAGGATCACAAATACTTGGCAATCCAGCATCACTTACTAATGCAATTGACTTACCTGATGCGAGATTATCTATTAATTTAGGAATTTTTCGTGAAGAATTATTTTTGTTAAAGCTTATTAATTTGTTTTTGAATTCAAATTTATTCATAATCTTTTTTGTTTGTCTTGTATCCTCACATGCAATTAGTGATACTTTTCTAAGAACATTTAAAGCTCTGTAGGATATATCGTTTAGATTTCCTATAGGTGTACCAACAATATACAAAATACTACTTTCAGGTTCCTCATTTTTATGAGATGATAAGTTTTTATTTTTCATATAGTGATTAAGTTACCCATTGGTGTAGATATTAATAATCTTATCGATGATTTAAGAATTTTTAGTTGGGAAGCAGCTGATATTTTAATCTTTTATTCAAAAATGCTGAAAGATTCAAATAATGATATTAAAATCCTACAAAATAATAATTTTGAAGATCCTGTAACACTTGCTGATTTAAAGGTTAATGAGTTAATTATAAAAAGAATTAATGAAAAATATAAGAATATTAATTGGGAAATATTAAGCGAAGAGAACGTAAAAGTAGGTGCTGACGAATGTAGTACCCAATGTGATTGGATCTGGGTTCTTGATCCTCTTGATGGAACAAAAGACTTTATTCAAGGTACAAGTGATTTTGCTATGCATTTAGCCTTGAATTATAAAAAAAGACCTTATTTAGGAATTGTTTTGATTCCAGAAAAAGATGAGTTATGGATCAGTAATGGAGAAAAAGTTTGGTGTGAGAAAAGAAATGGGAAAAGAAAAATGCCTAATAAAAATAAATATAAAAGTCTTCAAGAAATGGTTTTAGTAACAAGTAAAAATCATAGAAATGAAACTTTAAAAAAGTTAATCCAAGAAATTAAGTTTAAGGAAGTTATAGTGATGGGCAGTATAGGATGTAAAGTTGCATCTATAATAAGAGGTGAAAGCGATATTTACATATGTCTAAGCCTTCCTGGGAAAACTTCCCCAAAGGACTGGGATTTTGCCGCACCTGAAGCGATACTAAAGTCTGCTGGAGGAGCCATCACAAATATAGATAATAAGGTTTTATCTTATGGGAAAACAAATTTTAAGCAAGATGGGATAATTATTGCTTCAAACAATTGCGAAATACACGAGGATATTTGCTTTGAAATAAAAGAAATTATTTCAAAGCAAAAACTTTATCCTTTCTAATTCTAATTAAGAGGGGCAACAGGAGTGGGGGTTGGTTCTGGGTAAGACATCCCTCCGTTTTGAGCAACTCCTCTCAATGTTAGGTTGATTCTTCCTCTACTATCAATCTCACGGACTCTAACTGTAACTTCGTCACCCTGTCTTACAACGTCCTCCACCCTCTCAACCCTTGCTTCAGATAATTGAGAAATGTGAACCATTCCTTCTTTACCAGGAAGTATTTCAACAAATGCACCAATTGGGATGATTCTCGTCACAACTCCAGAGAAAATTTCACCCTCATGAACTTTTCTGGTTAATCCCTCGATTATTTTTTGAGCTTCTTCAGCAGCAGCTCCGTCGTGTGATGCAATGGTGACAATGCCACCATCTTCAATATCTATTTTTGTATTAGTCCTTTCTGTAATACCTTTTATAGTTCTTCCACCCGGACCAATAACGGTACCAATTAGTTCAGGGTCAATTCTGAAACTTAAAAGTCTTGGTGCATGAGGAGATAAGGAATCTTGTGGCTTTTCTATTGCTTCCTGCATT
>Ga0066364_10000288_pt1 | contig 11217 bp, 17 predicted proteins | sample Knorr_S7_td_Surf_FD_70970 | JGI IMG/M metagenome (GOLD analysis project Ga0066364, IMG submission 70970) | Marine microbial communities from Southern Atlantic Ocean transect - Knorr_S7_td_SurfaceA_ad_6m_LV_A | ecosystem: Environmental > Aquatic > Marine > Oceanic | place: Southern Atlantic...
AATAAAATGGTTGCCAAATGTTTACGCCATCATCTCTCCAATTAGGAAAGTATGTGCCTAGCTTGATTGTTGCATCACAGGACTTTGTCCATAACTCTTTTGGTATACCACATTCTTCTAAAAAATGATCAAAGCCAAGTATGGTTGCTTCTCCTACACCAACTGTTGGTATGTTAGGACTTTCAATTAAAGTAATCTGTGTGTTAGGTAAATTGTTTAGTGCATAAGCACAGGTCAACCAACCTGCACTACCTCCACCTACTATAACAATTTTATTGACTTTCGACAACATCCATCATCTCCTGAAATGTTTTTGTTGCAAAATCAAAACATATCTTGGCTTCGTCGGCCATGCTGTCATCTATCTTTTCTCGAATGGCAGTTTTTAGAGCATCTGGATCTTCAAATTGATAAAGTCTTCCTTCTCCAGGAACACGTTTGTTGATCATTTGTCCACCACTTAGGTCTCCCATGTGTCTTGTGTACACGTGAGCAAACAATTTAGTTTTGTCTGTTCCTATACTCATGATATGATCTGTATATTCTTTTGTAACACTTAAAAGTTTAGGAGGATTGTCTTGGTCCTTCCAAAGTTCTTCATAGTCAGCAAATATGGCTGGAGCTCTTCTGATATCACCTAGTCCATCAAACAGTCCTTGTGCCATTGCATGAACTTCTAAAATATTGTATTGGGGATGTTGGTTATATAAAAATGTTGCATACACTTCAGGAGATATCTTTCCTCCCATAAGTACTTTAACAAATTTTTGTCTTTCTGCGTTTTTGTGATGTTCCCAAGTAAGCTCTTTTAATCTGCTCATTCTTTTTCCAATTCGACTTTCAATGGAAATCCACTTGATCGAGCCAAATTGGTAGTCTCTAAGCCTTTTTGTTCTGCTATCTCAAAAGTATACACGCCAACTATTGCGGAACCTTCTTCATGTATTTTAGTTGTCAAATCTCTTGCAGTTTCTTGACTGTGTTTAAAGATTTGCACGAGTACATCGATCACGAAATCCATAGGTGTTGCATCATCATTCAACATAATGACTTTATAAAGATTGGGTTCAGCAATCTTTTGCTTTATTTTTTCATCTATTTGAACGTCCATAACATTACTTATCATCTACTTCTCCGCGATCGATGTTAAAAGGTTTATTTGTCTTTACTAACTTCTTCAAAATCAGCATCAACTACATTGTCGTCCTTTGGTTTATCAGACTCTGTGTTTGCTTTTTGCTCTGATTCTTGTTGTTGCTTATAGATTGCTTCACCAAGTTTCATTGCACTTTGAGTCAATGTTTCAGTTTTTGTTTTTATATCCTCTACATTAGACCCTTTTAATGCTTCTTTCAAATCATTAATATCAGACTCAACTTTAGTTTTATCTTCAGCTGATAACTTATCTCCGTGTTCTTTAAGTTGTTTCTCTACATTATGAACCATTGCATCTGCATTGTTTCTTGTATCGATACCTTCACGTTTTTGTTTGTCAGCCTCCTTGTTTGCTTCTGCGTCTTTGACCATTTTGTCTATCTCAGACTCAGAAAGTCCACCAGATGCTTGTATGGTTATCTTTTGTTCTTTGCCAGTGCCTTTGTCTTTTGCACTTACATTAACAATACCATTTGCATCAATATCAAATGTCACTTCAATTTGTGGCATTCCTCTTGGTGCTGGTGCGATTCCATCAAGTGTAAAGTTTCCTAATGGCTTGTTGTCTGCCGCCATTTCCCTTTCACCTTGTACAACACTAATTGTTACCGCTGGTTGATTATCCTCAGCAGTTGAAAACACCTGACTTTTCTTTGTAGGAATAGTTGTGTTCTTTTCAATCAATTTAGTTGCTACACCACCTAGTGTTTCAATACCTAAAGACAAAGGTGTTACATCTAACAACAAGACATCTTTGACATCTCCTTGTAGTACTCCACCCTGTATAGCGGCACCTATTGCTACAACTTCATCTGGGTTTACACCTTTGTGAGGTTCCTTACCAAAGAAGTCTTGCACCAACTGTTGAACTTTAGGCATACGTGTCATACCACCTACTAAAATTACTTCGTCAATACCATTAGCAGATAGTTCTGCATCTTTAAGTGCTGTCTTACAAGGAACCAACGTTTTTTGAATCAAGTCTTCAACAAGAGATTCAAGTTTTGCTCTTGTCATCTTGATGTTTAAATGTTTAGGTCCACTTGCATCAGCAGTGATGAATGGTAAACTTATGTCAGTTTGTACTGCTGACGATAGTTCACACTTGGCCTTTTCAGCAGACTCTCTTACACGTTGTAATGCAAGATTATCTTTTGTTAGGTCAACACCTTGTTCTTTCTTGAACTCATCACAGATATAATTTACAATGGTGTTATCAAAGTCTTCACCACCTAGTGAAGTGTCTCCATTAGTAGCCTTAACTTCAAATACACCATCTCCTATTTCAAGGATTGATATATCAAATGTTCCACCACCTAAATCATATACTGCAACTGTGCCTGACTTTTTCTTGTCAAGACCATAAGCAAGAGCGGCCGCAGTTGGTTCGTTTACTATACGTTCAACATCAAGTCCTGCAATCTTACCTGCGTCTTTGGTTGCTTGTCTTTGTGAATCATTGAAGTATGCTGGTACTGTGATTACTGCTTTCTTTACTTCACTGCCTAAATATTTTTCAGCAGTCTCTTTCATTTTTTGTAAAGTAAATGCAGATATCTGACTAGGAGAATAATCCTCGTCTTTTGCTTTTACCCAAGCATCTCCATTTGATGATTTGATTATTTTAAAGGGCGAAGTCTTAATATCTTTTTGTACAGACTTGTCCTCATATTTTTTTCCTATTAGTCTTTTGACTGCGAAGATTGTGTTTTCTGGATTTGTCACTGCTTGTCTTTTTGCAGGAACACCCACTAGCCTTTCATCGCCGAAAGCTACCACTGAAGGTGTTGTTCTTGCACCTTCTGTATTTTCTATTACCTTGGCGCTACCGCCTTCCATTACTGATACGCAAGAATTGGTAGTACCTAAGTCAATACCGATTATTTTGCTCATTGTTCTCCTCCTTATTAAGCAAAGAGTAGGGTGGGTTGCCCCACCCTATCATTTGTTATTTGATTTCGATAGTTCTTGGTTTTTTAGACTCTGGAATAATTCTTTCCAAAGAAATTGTCAATAAACCATCTTTCAACTCAGCACCCTTGACTTCAACGTCATCAGCGATGCTGAAAGATTTAGTAAACATTCTCTTACTAATTCCTTTGTGCAATACGCCAGACTGATCTCCGTCTTGTTTTGCTTCTTGAATTGATTTAACAGTAATTACACCGTCCTCATAACTTACGTCGATGTCTTTCTTACTGAAACCAGCTAGTGCTATTTCAATGTTGTAAGTGTAGTCACCAGTTTTCATAATGTTATATGGTGGGTAGTTTTGATGTGTTTGATTGGCAAAAAAGTTGTCATCAAACATTGATTCGAATCTATCAAAGATAGGATCGAAACCTACTGTTACGGGTCTAAGTTGATTAAAAATTGATAGGTGTGATTTAGTCATTGTCTTGTCCTCCTTTATTAAGCAAGTTAAAGTCAAAGAACCCTATCAGGCATTCTTTAACATATTAGTATTTATCATACTACTTATAATATAGTGTAAAAGAGGCGATTTTGCAAGTATACGGTTAACCAAATCATCGTATATGAACGAAAAAGAAGTGATTTAGGCTAAAACGACCCATGCCTTTTATGGGTTTTACTTCGTGTTGTATAAAACTAGGAAACAATATAGTTGTATTGTTTTCCATATTTGGTGTGTAATCATAGTCGCTGAAACATAGCTCTCCACCAGTAAATTGTTTAGGTTCTTCGTACAATAATGTTACTGCTGACATCACTGCAAGGTCTGGGTGTGTTGCATAACTACCATCTCCGTTATAACAATTTAGTTGTGTAACATCATAATTACACATCTTTATATAGTTAGAAAAGATATTGTCTGACAAGTCAATGTTAAATATCTTTCTATTGTATCTAAGAATACTGCTAACGTGTCTGTCTTCCTTGTAGTGTTTGTCTAAATGCACGGCAGTCATATTACTGCTTTTAGGATCACCATTGTTTTGTGTGTCCTGGCTATGTTTGTTAAGATAGTTTATTTCTGAAAATACACTTGGAAGTTCTGCATCTTCAAAGTAATCGTTTATAATGGTGTGTACGAACGGTGTCTGATTAGTTCTAATCTGCATTGAACTGATTGAACACTTGGTTAACCTGTTGTGTACATCTTACAAATGTTGTACACTTTGGCATATCTTTAATACGTTTTGCACCAATGTATGTGCAAGTGGATCTTAGTCCGCCAAGTATTTCAATTACAGTAGGATCGACTGGTCCTTTGTGTGGAAGTTCAACAACCTTGCCTTCTGCACCACGGTATCCATCTTTGCGAGTACCATGAACTGCCATTGCCGCATTTGAACTCATTCCGTAAAACTTAATCTTGCCATCGACAATTTCGCCTTCGCTTTCATCATGTCCTGCTAACATACCCCCTAGCATTACAAAGTGAGCACCTGCTCCAAAGGCTTTGCTTACATCTCCTGGATAAACACAACCACCGTCTGCAATTACGTGTCCACCGATACCATTTGCGGCATCTACACATTCAATTACACCTGATAGTTGAGGTACACCAACGCCTGTCATTAATCTTGTTGTGCATACTGAACCTGGACCAATTCCACACTTCACAATGTCAGCACCTTTGATAATAAGTTCTTCTGTCATCTCTGCTGAGATCACGTTACCTGCAATAATAGTTTTGTCAGGATATTCATCTCTAACTCTTGAAATAAAGTCTGCATAGTTCTCATGATAAGCATTAGCAACATCAACAGTAATAAATTTAATATCAGGATACATTGCCAGTACTGCTTTCATCGTAGCATAATCTGGTGCGTCAGGATCCCATATAACTCCTGTGCCTGTACAAACACTAAGGTATTTCATTTTAACACCTTTAGAATTCTTAGTCCAGTCATCTACCGTATAATGTTTTCGCATAACGGTAATCATCTTGTGGTTCTGTAATACCTTTGCCATTTCGAATGTACCAACTCCGTCCATGTTACTTGACATGATAGGTACGCCTGTCCATTCGTTGCCGTAATGAAATTTGAACGTTCTAGTTAAGTCAACGTCTCTGCGACTTTCTAATTTTGATCTTTTAGGTTTAAACAGTACGTCTTTGTAATCCAACTTAATGTCTTGTTCTATTCTCATTTTTCCACTCCATAGTTAAAAGAAAGTGCTATTCTATTTGTTTTTGATTTATTTTGTTTAACCGCGTGTTTGACCCAGGAAGGAAAAACAACAAGCATTCCAGGTTTAGGTGGATATGTAGCCATTGTACTTGTAATTGTATTATACTGATTTAAATTATCAGGTATGTAGTACTGTGCATCATCGCCACGATAAAACTGCAAGTCACCTTGGTTTTCTTCTGGTACATCAATATAGAACACACCACTTAACATTCCATCTTGATGGTTGTGTAAAGTATGATAAGCACCTGGTGGATTAATATTAATCCACAAATTTTGAAATACTAATTTAGGAAAGCCTGCACTCTTAGAACAATAATCTATGGCTTTGTCTAATTCTATTAGCAATTTATTAAATGTAGGTTGAATGTTAGGAGGTAGAAGGTCAACCTTCTCTATGCTTCTGCTATGCCAACCACCTTCGTTGCTATTTCCAGCAAGTTCTGGTTCAGCCTTTTGCCATGCTTCTGCGATAGCCTTTAGATCAGCTCTTGGTATGTCGTCATTGATTCCTGCAAATACAATACTAGGAAACCAAAGATCTGCTTTCAACTCCATTAATAACCTTCCTCTAACATTCTTTTTTGCATCGCTTTTTTGTGCCTTGCAATACCGGCCGCTTTTTGTCTGGCCTTCTTTGTGCTTGGCTTTTCAAAATATCTTTTGGATTTGTATTCCATCAAGATACCATCTTGCGACACTTTTCTTTTGAATTTTCTCAAAGCCTTGTTAAAGTCACCGTTACGAACTGCAACATATAACCCTTCAGGCTTTTTTGTTTTGAACTTCGGCAAAGTTTTCTCCTTCTGCTATTTGTCCAACGTCAAAAATTCTACGATTACATAACATATTATAGTGCATAGACTCGGCACTTGTCAAGTAAAAAGTTTTATCATAAGATAAAATTTTGCCAATAATCCATTTATGGCTGTCAGTGACATTGTCTATATCTAGTATGATGTAATCACAAGTATTACAAACGTCAAGTAACCAACCCAAGTCGTTCGATTCTTCGAACAGATATACATTAAGATTCTTATCCAGTTTCTTTGCCATTTCATTAAACTGTTCTTTTGTAGTTGTGCCAGGATATACAAGTGTGAAACTTAAATTATTATTATACAATTTATCAGGTGAAGTGATAAGATTGAGTACAGGCTGTTTCATATTACTACTTATTGTTTCTGATTTTACGCCAAATAGAGTTCTGATTTTGCTCTTGATTTTGAACGTATACTTCTGTTAGGTCTGGTCGGAGTCTTCCGGGTTGGTTGTCTGGCGTACTTGCTTGTTGCTCACCTTTGTTATGTAATTGGTTCCGCTCACCGTTTTTTTTTGAGCTTCGTCTATTTGTTTTAATTCTTCGCCATAAAAAATTCTATTTTTGGTATCAACATACTCTTTATCTTGTTCTTCTTGATCTTCTTTTATTGCTTCTTTTTCTGCGGCATCTACCCATTGATTCCATTTGTCCACATCTTTTACTTCGTCTAGTATGTCTTCCTTTTCTTCTTCTTTAGGTTCATAGTTCTTGTTGAATTCTTCATACCCCTCTACTTCAGCTGGATCAAATCCGTCATTGACTTCTTTTATGATCTTTTCTTCAAGCTCTTCTTTCATATCAAGCTCTTCGTCAACAGTCACAGGCTTAGGCTCTTCCGGTAAAGGTTCTAGTTCGTCCTGCATCTTTTCACTGAATGACTTTTCTTCACTGTGATCAAGTCCAGGTTCAACTTTGACTTCAGTTGTGTCTGTGGTTACTGCACCTAAGTTTACTGCACCTAATGAACCTGCTACTGTAACTTGATTGGTTGGAGTAGGCTCGGGCTCTGGATCGTTAGGTTCGTCTGGATCTGGATCGGACTTTGGGGGCAACTTCCCGCCCTTGTCCTCTCTTACATATTGAAATGTATATTGTGAAGCAATTAATAATAATACTGCAAGTGGATCAAATACAAAAATAATAATTATTATTACCCACCTTACAGCCGATTCTAATAATGATTGATTTGCTTGTTCGCCATAGATAAATTCAGCAATATATTTGATTGGTCCTACTTCAGCTTCTAACTTGCGATACTCTTTTTCATAACCAAACTTTTCTTCACGTACTTGGTCAATAACTAATTGTTCCGCATCAATAAAGTTTTCAAGTTCTGTTACACGAGCATCTATGTCTTCAGTTTTTGCATTTGCTTGATTACGTAGATCCTGTATTCTATCCTGTATTGCTTTAATATCGTTTGAATACTTGGCATCAACGGCCGCAAGTGCTTCATTAAGTTTAGCATTTATGTTTCTAATTTCTCTTTGTGCCGAACTTGCCACTGACAGTTCGTTTGCTTTTGCTTCTTCTACTGCTTTATCAAACTTGGCACCGCCACCAAAGGATCCTTCAAATCTATCCTTGGCCGCTTGAATATCTGCTTCTTTACGTTCTTTTGCTTGTTCAATACGTTTGTTCTGTAATTCTATTTGTTTGTCAAAGTCAACACGAACATCATCTTTTTCAGCTTTTATAAGTGCATTGATTTTGTCTAATTCTTTTTGTTCACGATCAATAAGATTATCTACACGGACATCTTCGCCTTTCATTAGGCGATTCATTTCATCTGTCCAACGTTCTATTTTACCCTGTGATCTAATTTCTTTGTCATCAAGTGTTTTAATTAAAGCCACTTGTTCTTGGCTCATAGATGTTTGTTCTATGTGTGCTTTCGATAAGAAACCAAAGATACCCATCGACGTTATAAACATTAACACAATGACTGCTATTGAAAGATAAGTTTTTAACCACCAGGCGGCACGTTGCCAATGACGGTGTAACCATACCGCAGTAACTAGTTTCCCTACTTCTAAAGAAACACCCATGATAATGATTGGAATCACAGCCGCGGCGAATATAGCCGCCAATCCTGCCACCGAATAGTATATAGCTACCGCACTAATAGTTAATGCAGATAGAAATGTTAATATTCCTAATAACATACTGCTCCCTCTGTATTCTTTGTATAACATATTTATCTTAATTTTACCTTACAAACCGCCATCCTTGATGACCAGTTTCCCTACAAGCAACCTCTTTAAAGTGTCGTAGTTTACCTTTGTAATTTAATTTAGATAATACTGTTCTACAATAACCACTTCCCATAGGATATGTACTTGCAACAAATACTTCGCCATTGGTTCCAGTGTCATTATTATACCAACTTGTTGCTTGGCCAGTTTCATTGTTATCAAGAGCAAAATATATAGCTTGTTCTTGTTTCATTCTATCTTCAGCCGGTAATCTATACCAATGCCATTTAGTAAGATTAACAATAATACCTACATAACCACTGCTTGGTTGATATGTTGATTGAACACTTGATGTTGTGGTGTCACTAGTATTGTATGTTTGAACGTTCTTTGTAGAACTACAAGCCCCTAATATACTAAAAAGGGCTAGTAACAATATACCATTTACTAGTTTCATAGTCTTTTCCTTGCATTAGACAGGCATAGCCTTTTCTTTCGACCATCCTGCCATTAATGTTAACACTATACCAATGTTCGCGACATTCCTTTGCTATGCCCATTTTGGGTGGCAATAGCTTTTTGACAGGATCGTCGCTACATTCTGTGATTTGTGTGCTGTCAACTACACCGTTTTTCTCAATGATTGTTTTGTTAGTATCACAATACTGATGACCGTTCTCTTCTAGTGTTAGCTTGTTACCTGTGGCACTACAACCTGTAGCTACCAACATCAGAGCTATTATGTATAGAAGATGTTTCATACGGTTCTCCTAGTCGACTTGTTTAGCTGACTTGTTAATAGAGTTCGTATCAACCTTTATTTTAGAAGCTCTAATACCTTGTGCTTCTGCTACCAATTGATCAACAATCTCCTTATCAAGTTTCAACATTATGAAATGATGATACTTGCCATTTCTTTTGTACAAGTAACCTTCATTAGATGAATAATGTCTTACAACTGTATCTGTGATCTTGTTAACAACCAATACTTGCGACTGTGTAGAAGAAACCAAATTCTCTTCACTGCCACTATCATTATATTCGATTGTTGTTCGCTTGTTCACTGCACCGTTAATTCTATCAGCAATTTTAGTTTTTGCTAACTGCAATGATTTATCATAAGCCGCTTCTTTAAAGCCACTTACTGCACTACCACAAGCATAGTAGTAGTCTTTAGACCACCAAAACCAACCTTCAGTTCCAGTGTCCTTACACTTCATATACCAATTAGGTACTACGTCTTGTTGCTTTTCAACGACAGTAGTCATTGTTGAACAAGCTGACATCATTACCGCCATTGTTGCGACTAATGTCAGTTTTTTAAATGTGCCTTTCATTAAAGCCTCCATAGTTTTTCTTCATTAAGTTTATATAATAGCACCGAAACAATCAAATGTCAATGACAATTTTGCCAAAAGTTAATTCCTACGCATTGTAGCAATTTCGGTTGCCGCCTTACGTCCTGACTTGTCTTCTTCGTCATCTGCAAAAATTGGAACCATGTTTGATTTGTGCATGGTAGCAATACCAATTAACCTACGTTTTCCTGTGTATTGCATAGGCTCTTTCCTAGTTGCAGTACCAAAACTTCTGTGGGAACTTGCACTTGGAATATTTGGAGTCTCTCTGCGGAAACTCGATTCCGTGTGATGCCATGGTGTGCTTACAACAGACGTTGTTTTTACTTTCACTTTGCCGTGAACGTAATCGATGTATTCGGACAATGTCATTGTGTCCAATTTAGCACTTTTCAAAAACTTATTGTGCTTTCGCCAAGCATCTTGGTAGAATGAAGGATCCTTACGTTTTTTGGGTTTACGTTTCTTTGTGTTTAGTGTGGTAAGACCACGAGCTAGATGCATTGTCATATTGAGCCTCTTTCGTTATTATGTATATTTTACTATACAATACTCTATATGTCAAGTGTTATATTGATTCTCTTTCGCCTGGTGTATCCGATAATGGAATAAGGTCTGATGGAATTTTGGTACTGTCAACACAAAGGATTGTTTCGACAGGTCTAAACCCATATGATTGGGCTACTCTTAGCATTACTTCATTTGTGTTTTGTTGAACATATGAAATACACTCTTCTGTTGTTTCAAAAGTAGGTTCTGTAAAAACAAACAGGTTTCGTTCACCGCCTTGACCGATACCGACCATGACAGCAACAATTAAAATTTTAAGCATTTATAGGGTTACCTTTCCTTCTTTGATTAGCTTCTTTCTGTTATTTAAATGTGCCTGTTCAACTTCGTCTTTGTTCTGGCCAGTGTAAACAACTCCGTAACCCTCTTTGATCATTATCTCAGTTAACTTCTTGCCATCAATTAAAAAGTCTCCAAGTATTCTGCCAAACTTTCCTTTTTTGTCCTCACCACTTCTATCAATTTGTGTTTTCAAAACTTGTTTGGAACCGACTGGCATCATGTCTTTAACATACTTTTTAGATGCTAAACCAAATTTCTTTTCTACTTTGTCTCTTGTTCTTGATTCAGGAGTGTCTATGCCCATCATTCGAACACGTTCTTTGTGCATCCACATACCAAAGCCTAAGTCAATGTCTACATCAACCGTGTCACCATCGACCACTCTTAGGATTTTACAGCGGTACTCGTACATTATCTACCTTGTCCTCTGTAAAACTTATGACTTCTTTTTTTGTGCTTGTTCATTGAACTCATCTTGCAAGATCTTTTACGTCCTGCTTGTGAGGTAGTCTTTGGTTGACTTACATGAACTGACTGGACTTTGCCATACGCGGCCATAACTGCTCCTTGTTAACTATGCAGTTATTTATCTGATATGGCGGGAGTGAAGGGACTCGAACCCTCGGCCTTCCGCGTGACAGGCGGACGCTCTAACCAACTGAGCTACACCCCCA
>Ga0066364_10000289_pt1 | contig 11205 bp, 9 predicted proteins | sample Knorr_S7_td_Surf_FD_70970 | JGI IMG/M metagenome (GOLD analysis project Ga0066364, IMG submission 70970) | Marine microbial communities from Southern Atlantic Ocean transect - Knorr_S7_td_SurfaceA_ad_6m_LV_A | ecosystem: Environmental > Aquatic > Marine > Oceanic | place: Southern Atlantic ocean...
TTATAGTTTTGTTTAGTCAAATGTTTGATTTACAGTATTTTGACTTTAGAGTAGGAATTATGTTTTGGTTTCTACTGAGTGGTCTGCGAAATTTGATTAAATAATAAATTTTTAGTATCTCCCGTACTTATCTTCAAACCTGAAAATATCATCTTCACCAAGATAGTTGCCTGTTTGAACTTCAATAATTACAAGCTTATTCTTTCCAGAATTAGTTAATCTATGTTTCATCCCCAAAGGAATAAAAATACTTTGATTCGCTACAAGATTAAATTCCTTGTCCTGAATTTGCGCTATTGCCTCTCCTTCAACAATGACCCAATGTTCTGATCTTTGCTTATGAAGTTGTAATGATATTGATGCGCCAGAATTTATCTCAATTCTCTTAACTTTCCAATTAAAATCTTCGGCAAGAGAAATAAAATTTCCCCAAGGTCTATAAACAAGTTTATTATTTATGCCCTCCTCATATCCATCATTAATTAATTGCCCAACAATCTCTTTTATCCCCTGATCATCATTAATGTCGCAAATTAAAACGGCATCTTTTGTCTCTACAACAATAAGATCACTTAAACCATTGCCTACAACCAATCTCTCTTCACTTCTAATGTAACAATTTTGATTATTTTTTGAAATTACATTTCCAACTAAAACATTATTTAAAGTATCCTTAGCTTCATAATTCCACAAAGATCTCCAACTTCCAATATCATTCCAACCTACATCAAGAGGTAAAACTGTTCCAAGATTTGTTTTTTCCATAACAGCAAAATCAAAAGAAATTTCTTCACATTTCTCAAATGATTGTTTATCAATTCTTGTAAAATCAAAATCTCTGGAACTTTTTAATAATGATTCTTTACATGTTTTGACCATTTCACTTTTATATTTCTTTAATTCATTTAAAACTATATCTGCTTTGAAAAGAAACATTCCACTATTCCATAAATGGTGTTTATCTTTAATAAATTCTTTTGCTTTTTCTCGATTTGGTTTTTCAATGAATTTTTTTATTGAGATACCTTTAAAATCATTTAGTGAATATTCAACATCAGTTTCTATATAGCCATAACCAGTTTCAGGATAATCTGGTACAATTCCAAAAGTCACAAGCCTTCCCTGATCAGCATATTTAATACCTTCTTGAATTGTAATCTGAAATTTTCTAATATCTTTTATCAAATGATCAGATGCTAAAACTAATAAATATGGTTCTTCTTCATTTTTTAGTGCCTCAAGTGCTGATATTGTGATTGGTGGACAAGTATTTTTCCTGAGAGGTTCAAGAAAAATATTTCTTGGTTTAATTTTAATTTCTCTCAATTGCTCAGCTGTAATAAACCTATTCTCCTCATTACAAATAATTATCGGGTTAGAAATTTTTGGAATTTCTTTTAACCTTAATTGAGTATTCTGAAATAATGATACTTCTGAATTATTAGTTGGCGATAGATATTGCTTTGGATAATTTTGTCTTGACAAAGGCCAAAGTCTAGTTCCACTTCCTCCGCAAAGAATCACAGGAATAATAGTATTTCTTGCCATGTATATATATATTTAAGTTTCTAAAATAATTAATACTAAATACATAGTAGTTATAAAATTACATCTCCAACTCTATCTATAAAGATTCTTAAATATAATTTTAAGAAAATTACTCGTTTGTAAAACCGTTTGGATTTTGATACTGCCACTTCCAACCATCTCTGCACATATCATCTAAATTTCTCTTAGGCTTCCAATTTAATTCTTTTATTGCTAGTGAATTATCAGCTATTACTTTCGCAATATCTCCTTTTCTTCTATGTAAAAAAATGTATGGGATTTTAATATTATTTACTTTTTGGAAAGTATTTGTAAGTTCTAAAACCGAAGTCCCAACTCCTGTACCAAGATTAAAGTCTTTTATTCTTGGTTCATTATTTTTAAGATATTCCAATGCTGATATATGTCCATCGGCTAAATCCATAACATGAATAAAATCTCTAATACAAGTACCATCCTTTGTTGGCCAATCATTTCCAAAAATATTTAGAGTTTTTCTTTTTTTAGATGCTACTTGTGTTATTGCAGGAAAAATATTATTTGGTTTCCCAATTGGACTCTCACCTATTAAGCCACTTGGATGAGCACCTATTGGATTAAAATATCTGAGATTAATAATTCGCCATTCATTTAAAGTACTCTTAAATAAATCATTCAAAAAGTATTCAATAACAAATTTTGTAGACCCATAAGGGTTTTTAGGCTCTTTAAATGAATTTTCGTCAATTTTATTTTTCTTTGATAAACCATATATTGTTGCACTGCTACTAAAAACAATCAATTTGCAATTATTATTATTCATAACATTTATGAGATTTATTGTTCCATGTACGTTGTAGTCCCAATACTTAATAGGTGAATTTAATGAATCCTCGACAGATTTCAATCCTGCAAGATGAATAACTCCTTCAATAGGTCTATCCTCTTTAGAAGAATTCAGAAAAATTTGGTTAAGGGCTTTATAATCTCTAATATCACAATTTACAAAACAAATTTTTTTATCAACATCATTTTTCAAATTAACAATTTTACTAACTCTTTTAAGCGCAATTAAAGAGCTATTTATTAAAGAATCAATAACAATTACATCGTAACCTTTTTTTAACAAGTTCACGCATATATGGGTACCTATGAAACCTGCACCACCAGTTACTAAAATTCTTCTCATTTATTACATTATTTATTAAATAAAAATATCATTTAATAGTAATATAAAAAGTTAATGCAATCTATTTTTTATAAAAACCAATTTTTCAAGGAAATTTTATTTTAATTTTTAAAAATAATAAATATATCTAAAATTATTTAGTCTTGTAAGATAGAGTAAATAATTAAAGTTTTAAGATTTTTGAAACACTTAGTAACTGGAGGAGGGGGATTTGTTGGGTCACACCTTATTGATAAAATTATAAATAGTGGAGAATTTGTATATTGCTTAGATAATTTTATGACTGGTAATTATTCAAATATTAATCATTTACTAGGCCACGAAAACTTTAAATTAATAGAGCATGATATTACAAATCCAATAGATCTAGATATAGATAAAATTTGGCATTTAGCTTGCCCAGCATCACCAAAACATTATCAAAAAGATCCTATAAAAACAACTAAGATTAATTTCATAGGAACACTAAATATGCTCGAATTAGCATTAAAAAAAAATGCTCATATATTTCTAGCAAGTACAAGTGAAGTTTATGGTGACCCTAAGGTTTCTCCTCAAGAAGAATCCTATAAAGGTTCAGTAAACAATATCGGAATTCGAAGTTGCTATGATGAAGGTAAAAGAATTGCGGAAAGCTTATGCTTCGATTATAAACGTGTTCACAATATAAATATTCATGTGGGAAGAATCTTTAATACATATGGACCTAGGATGTCTCCTAAAGACGGACGTGTAGTTAGTAATTTTATAGTCCAAGCTATTTCAAATAAAGATATAACTATATATGGAGATGGAGAACAAACAAGGTCTTTTTGTTATGTAGATGATCTTGTTAATGGAATTTACAAGTTAATGTATTCGGATATTACGGGACCATTAAACCTTGGTAATCCAAATGAGATTACTATCAATCAATTATCTGCAATTATTAGAACAAAAATAAATAAAAATCTTAAAATTATCCACAAACCACTTCCAAAAGATGACCCTTTAAAGAGAAAACCATCTATTGAGTTAGCTAAAAAAGAAATAGATTGGGAACCAAAAATTGACCTTGAAGATGGCTTAAACAAAACTATTAACTATTTCAAAAAGATTTTATCTAAATGAATTTTTCAATCAAGAAAATTTGTTGTATAGGTGCTGGTTATGTAGGAGGACCTACAATGTCAGTTATAGCCGAAAAATGCTTAGATATTGAAATTAATGTAGTTGATAAAAATCCAGAAAGGATTAAATTCTGGAATAGCGATGATTTAAAAAATTTACCTATATATGAACCTGGTTTAGAGACAATTATTGCTAAATGCAGAGGGAAAAACCTTCATTTCTCCACAGATATAGAGAATAAAATTAAAGATGCAGATATGATTTTTATTTCAGTAAATACTCCAACCAAAAAGACAGGCATAGGGGCTGGTCAAGCAAGTGATCTGACATTTATTGAAGCCGCAGCGAGACTAATAGCAAAACATGGAACAGGACATACCATCGTAGTTGAAAAAAGTACATTGCCTATAAGAACTGCAGACACAATTAAACAGATACTTACATCTGTAAATAAAAAATACCCCAAATCTGCTACATTTGATATTTTATCTAATCCTGAATTTCTTGCTGAAGGCAACGCAATTAACGATCTTAGTAATCCAGACAGAATATTAATAGGAGGTGAATCAGAAGATGCAATAAACTGCTTAAAAAATATATACCTTAATTGGGTTGATGAGAATAGAATAATTACTACAAATTTATGGAGTTCAGAATTATCTAAATTAGCCGCAAATGCCTTCTTAGCTCAAAGAGTAAGCTCTATAAATTCCTTATCTGCATTATGCGAAGCTTCTGGAGCTGACATATCTGAGGTAGAAAAAGCAATTGGAACAGATAGTAGAATTGGAAACAAATTTATATCTCCAGGCCCAGGATTCGGAGGAAGTTGTTTCAAAAAAGATATTTTAAATTTAGTTTATTTATGTAATTTTTATGGACTAAAAGAAGTAGCAGAATATTGGAGCAAAGTTTTAGAGATAAATTCATGGCAAAAAAACAGAATCACGAAAATTATTTTTCAGAAACTTTTTGGCACAATTACAGCTAAAAATATAGCAATTTTTGGATTTTCTTTTAAATCCAATACGAACGATACAAGAGAATCACCAGCTATAGAAATATGCAATCAATTAATGCACGAGGGTGCTAACTTGAAGATTTTTGATCCAAGAGTATCAATAAATCAATTAGAAAAAGATTTGGGATTAAATAAAAAAGATGATAGAAAGCAGGTATTTTTTAATGGTTCATGGAAATTCGTAGACGACTCTTATAAGGCTGCAGAAGGAACTGATGCAATCGTGGTTCTCACTGAATGGGAAGAATTCAAACACTTAGATTGGAAATTAATCTCAACTAATATGAGGTCGCCCTCATGGGTTTTTGATACAAGATCAATTATTAATTTAAAAGAAGCAAAATCTCATGGAATTAATACATGGATAATTGGAAGGAGCTAATATAAGATTTTGACTAACATATTTTTTTTCAAATAAAATTTATAAATGAATAATTGCTTAATTACTGGAGCAGCTGGATTTATAGGATTTCATTTTTCATTACAAATGTTGAAAAATGATTATCATGTTATTGGTATAGATAATATGAATTCATATTATGACAAAAGACTTAAAGAGAAACGAATACAAGAAATTGAAAAATTTAAATTAGGGGAAAATTCCTCATGGCGTTTCTTTAGAGGTGATATAGAAGATAATAATTTTATTGATGAAATAATTAGCAAATACAAACCAAAGTATATAGTACATTTGGCTGCGCAGGCAGGGGTTAGATATTCTATTGAGAATCCTAAAGCTTATATTAATTCAAACATTGTTGGGTTTAGCAATATTATTGAGCTTTGCGTGAAATACAATGTTGAACACTTTATCTATGCAAGCAGCAGTTCCGTTTATGGGGGAAACACAAAAATCCCCTTTTCGGAAGAAGATCCTGTTAATCATCCAGTAAGTCTATACGCTGCGACAAAAAGATCTAATGAATTAATAGCGCATTCATATAGTCATATTCATGGACTTCCATGTACTGGGATTAGGTTATTTACTGTATACGGTCCTTGGGGAAGACCCGATATGGCCCCAATAATTTTTGCTAACTCAATAGTTAATAGAAAGCCATTAAAGATTTTTAATAATGGAAATATGTTTAGAGATTTCACTTATATAGATGATGTAGTAAAAATAATGTTTCAGTTAATCAATAAAAAACCAAAAGCAAATGATAAGTCAACTCAAAATTATGAAGATCCATCAAGAAGCTGGGCGCCATTTAGGATATTTAATATAGGCAATGGGACTTCAATTGCTTTGCTAGATTTTATAAATATACTCGAAAAAGAATTAGGAATTAAAGCTATTAAAGTATTTAAAGAAATGCAATTGGGAGATGTGCAAAGAACCTTTGCAGATACAAAATCTATTAAATCAAATATTAATATAAAAACTGAGACACCCCTGGAAGAAGGTCTAAAAAAGTTTGTCAATTGGTATAAAGACTTTTATATTAATTGATTTATAAATAAGAAAGAGATTACAGTATTTTTCAAATTGTTTAAAAGTGGTATTCAGTAATCAATTAGTTTTTTCTTATTATGTATTATAAAATCAAATATTTTTTAGGTGTGATAAAGATAAAAGATGAAAAAAATTGCAAATAAAAAAAAAGCACTCATAAGTGGAATTACCGGCCAAGATGGTAGTTATCTAGCAGAATTCCTTCTAGAAAAAAATTATGAAGTTCATGGAATAAAAAGAAGGTCAAGTAGTTTCAATACGTCAAGGATTGATCATATATATAGTGATCCTCACGAAGAAAATTGTAACTTTATCCTTCACTATGGTGATCTTACTGATAGCACAAACTTAATCAGAATACTCCAAGAAGTTCAACCTAACGAAATTTATAACTTGGGTGCTCAGAGCCATGTTTCGGTAAGCTTTGAAACTCCTGAATATACTGCAAATAGTGATGCTTTAGGAACTCTTAGATTACTTGAGGCAATTAGAATACTAAACTTAACAAAAAAAGTTAAGTTTTATCAGGCCAGTACAAGTGAATTATATGGTCTTATAAGAGAATCTCCTCAAAATGAAGACACGCCTTTCTATCCTAGAAGTCCATATGCAGTATCTAAGCTATATGCATATTGGATCACAGTGAACTATAGAGAAGCATATGGAATTTTTGGGTGTAATGGTATCTTATTCAACCATGAAAGTCCTAGGCGAGGTGAGACATTCGTTACAAGGAAAATCACAATGGGACTCGCAAGAATCGAATGTAAACTTGAAGAAATTCTTTATTTAGGAAATATCAATTCAAAAAGGGACTGGGGACATGCTAAGGACTATGTTGAAATGCAGTGGCTTATGCTTCAACAAGATAAACCCGAAGATTTTGTTATTTCTTCAGGAAGAATGGAGACAGTAAGAAGATTCTGTGAAATAACTGCAAAAGAATTAGGATGGGGCACAAAAAAACACCCTGAAGGAATTATTTGGGAAGGGGAAGGAATTGATGAAATAGGGAAAAGAGCAGATACTAAAGAAATAATCATAAAAATTGATGCAAGATACTATAGACCAACTGAAGTAAATGAATTACTTGGAGATTCTTCCAAAGCAAAAGCAAAATTAAATTGGGAACCAAAAATATCATTAGAAGAAATGATTGCGGAAATGGTATCAGAGGATTTAAGAATTGCTAAAAACGAAAAAAATACAAAAAATTAATCAAAGTTGAGACAGATTCAAATTCACGAAAAAATTTTAATTGCTGGAGCTTCCGGTATGGTTGGGAGTGCAATAAATAGAGCCTTGTTAAAAAAGGGTTATGGTAATAAATCTAATGGAGGAGATATTTTTACCCCCTCAAGGAAAGAACTTGATTTTTCAAATTATGAAAAACTTTTAAATTGGTTCAATAAATTTCAACCTTCAGTTGTAATTATTGCGGCTGCAAAGGTTGGGGGTATTTTGGCTAACAAAAATAATCCTTATGATTTTATTTTTGAGAATTTAAAAATTCAAATTAACATAATTGAAATTTGTAGAATTTGCAAAATAAAAAAAATAATATTTCTTGGAAGTAGTTGCATTTATCCCAAACTATCAGATCAACCCATTAAAGAAGAATATCTTTTAAAAAGCCCCCTAGAAAAAACAAATGAATTTTATGCAATAGCTAAAATTGCCGGTTTAAAAATGTGCGAAGCTCTGAACTTACAATATGATTTTGATGCATTTTCATTAATGCCAACAAATTTGTATGGGCCTAGAGATAATTATAATTTAGAGAATAGCCATGTTCTTCCAGCTTTAATAAGGAAATTTGATGAAGCAAAAAGAAATAATTTGAATCAAGTTAAATGCTGGGGTTCGGGTAAACCTTTGAGAGAATTTCTATACGTAGATGACCTAGCAGATGCATGTATCTTTGTTTTAGAGAACATTAATCAAAGAGAAAAAAAATTTGAAAATAATTGGCTTAATGTAGGAAGTGAATTTGAAATATCTATAAAAAATTTAGCTATTAAGATATCAAAAATTATAGGATTTAATGGTGAAATAATATGGGACCTTAGCAAACCTGATGGAACTCCTAGAAAAAAATTAGACACTTCAATATTAGAGAATATGGGTTGGAAAGCTAAAACAAATTTAAACGAGGGTATAGCCATTACATATGAGAACTACTTAGATGAGTTGAAAAAAAATTCTTTAAGGTTTTAATTAAAATTTAAATTATGAGTGTATTGATAATTGGTTATAAAAGAGCTTATGAAATAAAAAGGGTCATTGAAAAAGTATCCGAATTCAAACCAAAAAATATATACCTGGCAATGGATGGGCCAAAAGATTTAAAAGTAAATCTACTATGCCTTAATGCAAGAAAGGCTGCTTTAGAAGCAATAAATTGGGATTGTACAATTCAAACTAATTTTTCAGAAGATAATAAAGGTCTTAGAGAATTTATCTTAACTTCAATTGATTGGTTTTTTAGTCATGAAAAAGAGGGACTAATTTTAGAAGATGATATTTTAATACACCCAGAATTTCCTAAATTTGCAAGATATTTTATCCACAAAGACAATATTGGATGTATTTCAGCTTGTACATTTGATACATATTTAAAAAGTAATCAAAAAAATAAAAATTATACATTTTTGTCAAAAATTCCTTCAATTTGGGGTTGGTATTGTACAAAAAAAACTTGGGAAAGTTTTCGTAATTGGGAAAGACCTAGAGAATCACCAATAATTTACTTTATAAAATTAAAACTAAGAATAGGCTTTTGGCAGAGCTTTATTTTTGCCATGATTATTGACTATATAAATCAAAATAAACTTTCAACTTGGGATTATGATTTTGCCTATTTTCTAATAATTAAAAATAAATTTACGATATTCCCAGGTATTTGTATGGCTGAAAATATTGGGAATTCTTCATTAGCAACTAATTCTAAGAGTGAAGATGATTTATCTCCAAAACTCAGCAAATCGAAAATTAATCTCGGTAATATTAAATTCAATCCTATTTTAAATAAAGAATATATGAATAATCAGAGTTTAAACGTAATGATTAAAAATGAATATAAAATTCATGCCATGAAAAGTTTAATTAAATATTTAATTAAATCTTTTTTAAATTTTTTAGGATTATAACTTTTAAATTAAAATTTAAAAAAAATTATGCTAAGCAAAAAATTTAAAGTGTATTTTCCAATTAACTTTTAAATTTAAAAATTAATAATCTTACAAACAATATAATCCCAATGCAAGATGAAAGGATAGGATATTTTTTAAAATAAATCCTCAAAGCCAGTTTTTGGCAAGTAAAGCGCTCACTTATGCTTCTTTTTATATTTCTCCTAGATAAAGAGTCTTTATAAACAAAGTATTTAACTGTTTGTTTATTGCAAAACTTTAATCTCCCCAGATTTAATAACCTTATCCACAACTCATAATCTTCTGATGAATATAAATCTGAGGATCTCTTTAAATGAATAAAGTCTTTTTTAAAAAATGCTGTACTACTTTGAACAATTGGATTATCCCAAAGTAGATACTTCCGAATATATCTATCTGAAATATATTGAGAATATTTAATAAAGTTAAAATCCTGATTCAAATAAATTGCCTTTGAAGCAAAAAGTTTTGCATTTTTGTCCTCATAATAAAGTTTAATAATTTCTTCTACATGATTATTAGTCCATTCATCATCATGATCAATCCTAAAGATTAAATCCCCTGAACAATTTAAAACTCCTTTTTTTAAGGACGCAAAAGTCCCTAAATTTTTTTCGTTATGAATAATTTTTATAGGCAATCTATCTAACCATTTCTCTATTATTTTTGTTGTTTGATCATTACTGGCATCATTAACTATAATTACTTCATCTAACTTTATGGTTTGATTATAAACGGAAATTAAAGCTCTATTTATATAATTCTCACCATTAAAAACTAATAATAATAATGATGTTTTGATCATTTAATATTATTGTTCAAACTTTAATATATAATATCATTAAAATTTAGTTATCTTAAGTATAATCTAAATGAAGAATGATGATAATGAGAAAAAAAAATATTTTGAATTTTTCGAAACTGAATTTGCTAAGAATTGCAAATTTCATTGGGATTTTATAAGCAAATCTAATGAATTAGATAAATGGTATTTTTTAGCTAAACAATATGATAAAACAAAAAAAATTAAAATTAAAAAAAAATCAGAAAGGATACCTAAGATAATTCACCAAATCTGGATCGGTCCTAAAAAATTACCTCATAAATACAAAGGATGGATTAATTCTTGGCAATTATTAAATCCAGATTGGGATTATATTTTTTGGGATAACAATCGAATAAAAGAATTAGAAATTACCAATTTAAAAGTTTATAAAGAAAGTAAAAACTACGGATTTAAAAGTGATTTATTAAGATATGAAATTTTAAGGAAATATGGTGGCTTATATGCAGATACTGATTTTGAATGTCTTCAAAAATTACCTGAATTTCTTTTAAATTATAATTTTGTTTCCTCTGTTGTTTTTGGATGGAAACCCAGTATAAACAATGCAATCATTTTAGCTAAGCCAGGTGTCCCCTTATTAGAAGATTTAATTAAAAATATTAAATCAAATAAGAAGATAAATGATATGAATGTTTTCGACGCATCAGGTCCTTTTTTATTGACTAGGTTATATTTCAATTTAAGCAATAATGAAAAAAATAAGGTGTTAATATTACCTTCAAATTTATTTTATCCTTTCCCTAGTTTTTTATTAGAGACAAATATTAATATTAAAAATTTGATTACTAAAGATTCAATTGGAATTCATCACTGGGAAAGAAGTTGGTTTATGAAACCATTATTAATAAGAATATTAATAAAAGTATTATCTAAAATAAAAAT
>Ga0066364_10000290_pt1 | contig 11197 bp, 8 predicted proteins | sample Knorr_S7_td_Surf_FD_70970 | JGI IMG/M metagenome (GOLD analysis project Ga0066364, IMG submission 70970) | Marine microbial communities from Southern Atlantic Ocean transect - Knorr_S7_td_SurfaceA_ad_6m_LV_A | ecosystem: Environmental > Aquatic > Marine > Oceanic | place: Southern Atlantic ocean...
TGGGTTGTTGAAAATAATTGGAAAATGCCTGATAAAGGAATTTGGGAGTTCAGAAATGAAGACCAACACTTTACTTTTTCAAAATTACTCTGTTGGGTGGCAATCGATAGGGCCATAAAAATATCTAATTTGATTCAAGGGGGAAAATCAGCAAAGAAATGGGAACCCCTAAGAGATGATATAAAGAAAGATATTTTGGAAAAATCCTGGAATAAAAAAAAGAAGTCATTTACACAATCCTATGGAAATGATCACCTTGATGCCTCAGTGTTATTAATGGAATACTATGGTTTCATAGAAGCAAAAAATCCTAAATATGTATCAACTGTTAAAGCGATTGAAAAAGAGCTACTTGTTGATGGATTAATGTACAGATACAAAAATGCGGACGATTTTGGGTTGCCAAGTTCATCTTTTACAGTTTGTACCTTTTGGCTAATAAACAGCTTAAATAAAATTGGAGAATATGAAAAAGCAATAAAAATGTTTGATAAACTTTTAAGTTTTAGTAACCATTTAGGGCTTTTTAGCGAGGATTTAGACTTTAAAAGCAAGAGATTATTGGGAAATTTTCCTCAAGCTTATTCACACTTGGCACTAATTGATACAGTTTTAAATTTTAATAAAAAATAATTTTATCAAATAATTGATTTTTACATTAAAATATTATCAATAAAATCAATAAATAATATATTTTTTTGTACTATTCTGATAAATCACTTTAAATCATTGTGTTTTTTTTATTAAAAAACATAATATGTTAAATTTAATGTATGGATTCTTCAACATTCTCTGATAAACTTATTGACTTTCCTTACGAACATTACAAAAATACATGGGATGAAATGTTTGAACCCAACAACAGAATTAAACCTTCTTACAGATTTTTATATAATTTTTTATCCAAACAGTCCGTGTCAGAGATTAATAAATTAAAAGAATTTTCTCTAAAATTTTTCATGAACCAAGGAATTACTTTTAACGTATACAGTGACGAACAAAGCATTGAAAAGATTTTTCCATTTGATATAATTCCAAGAATTATAATGAATAAAGATTGGGAAATAATTGAAAAAGGCATAATTCAAAGAATTACAGCTCTAAATTTATTCTTAAAAGATATTTACAATGAACAATTTATAATAAAAGATAAAGTCTTTCCAATCGAGCTTGTGGCAAATAATCCTTATTTCTTAAACCAAATGCGTGGATTCAAGCCTCCAAAAGATATTTATACGCATATATCAGGTGTTGATATTATTAGAAATAATAAAGGAGATTTCTACGTATTAGAGGATAATTTAAGAACTCCTTCTGGTGTCTGTTACATGCTAGAAAATAGACAAATAAGCAGAAGATTGTACCCCTCAATTATGCCAAAGAAAAAAATTAAAGATGTTTCAAATTATCCTCAAATATTATATCAACAGCTTGCATCTCTATCAAATAAAAAAAATCCAACAATTGTCCTTCTCACTCCAGGCCTGTATAATTCTGCATATTATGAACATTCAACTCTTGCACGGCTGATGGGTGTTGAACTTGTTGAAGGTCGAGACTTACTTATGGACAACAACAAAGTTTTTATGAAAACCTCCAAAGGACTAGAAAAAGTTGATATAATTTACAGAAGAGTTGATGATGATTTTTTAGATCCAATTTCCTTCAATCAGTCTAGCGTTCTAGGTGTTCCTGGGATATTAGAAGCTTATAAAAAGCGAAATGTAATCATAACAAATGCACCAGGTACTGGTGTTGCTGATGATAAAGCAAGTTACATATATGTTCCACAAATAATTAAATATTATTTAAATGAAGAACCTATTTTAAAAAATATTGAAACATATCAACTTGAAAACTCTGAACATTTTGATTATGTAAAAAAGAATATTACAAGTCATGTTATTAAAAAAACAGACGGTAGTGGTGGATATGGAATGTTGATGGGTAATTCAGCAGACGATATTGAAATTGAAAAATATTTTTATAAAATAAAAAAAAATCCATCAAACTTTATTGCTCAACCGATTCTAAACCTATCAACTTCTCCTTGTATTTTAAATGAAAGTATGGAGCCTAGGTGTGTAGATTTTCGTCCATACGCAATTTATGGAGCTGAAGGAATAAAGGTATGTCCTGGCGGACTAACCAGAGTTGCACTAAAGAAAAACTCTTTAGTTGTTAATAGTTCACAAGGGGGTGGAAGTAAGGACACATGGGTAATTTGAGTATATGTTAAGTAGAGTTGCGAATAATTTGTTTTGGATGGATCGCTATATGGAAAGGTCTTATGGCTTATTGAATTTAATTATAACAAACTACAATTCAACACTTGATTCTGGAGATTACAGTAGCTGGAATGGAATTCTAAAAACTTACATGAATATTGATAGCTTGGAAGATTTATATGAGTATGATGATGCAATTTCAATAATTGATTTTATGTTATTTGATGAACTAAATCCAAATACGTTAATTAATATTATAAAAAAGTCGAGGGAAAACGCTAGAGGAGTTCAAGAGCATATTTCCAAAGAGGTTTGGCTCTCTTCAAATAAATTCTATCTAAATATTTCTGACAGATTAATACGGAAAAAATTTAGACGTTCAGACCCGATTGTTTTTCTTGAAGATTTATTGAATTTCAATTTGATGTATTACAGCAATGCTGATTTGACTCAAGAGAGAGGAAATGCTTTTGGATTTATGAATTTAGGTAAGTATTATGAAAGAACTTTGCAAAGCGTTGATTTTCTTAGCTATCGTTTTAATGACTTGACAAAAAATGATTATGCATTACAAGAAAGTGTTTTCTGGAAAAATCTTTTACTCTCTATTGGGGGATACCAAATTTATTTAAAGACGTACAAATCAATTTTTAATGTCAATAATATTGTCGAACTAATTTCATTAAATGAATTTTTTCCTAGATCTATAAAATACTCTTTAAGAAAATTATCTGTTCATGTTAGTTTACTTAATAAATACAACAATAAAATAGATAATGAGTTACTTTTTCATGTAAAAAAACTTGATAATTATGTTGGTTATTCGTCTATAGAGTCCATAAATGAGATTGAGTTAGGAACATTTTTAGAAAAAATAAAATCTGATTTAAATCATATTTATTCATTAATAACAAAAACATATTTCTCTCAATTATATTAAATATGTCGAAACTATATTTAAGTCACATTACATCTTTTTCATACTCAAATTTTGTAGTTGAAAGTTCAAATCAAATTATTTTATACCCATACAATGATGCCAATCAACAAGTCATTTCACATTCTTTGAAAATTACTGGAAATCCAAATATTTATACAAATTTTGATTGGTATGGAAATAAAGTTGGTTTTTTTAACTATTTGTTACCACACAAAAATCTTTCTATCGAATCTGAGGCTGAAATTTTAGTCAAGAAAGTTGAATTACCAAAAAATGAACTTAATATAAAAGAATCATGGAATCAAATTAATAAACTCAAATCTGAAAACATTGATTTTTTTGAATTTACTCACTGCGCTGATAACGCAAATAAAAAAGCAAAAAAAGCTTTGAAGAAAATGGATCTTAAAAATTTATCTCCCTTTGAATTGGTCTTAAAACTTAACAAATACGTGTATGAAAATTTTAAATATAAAAAAGGAATCACCAAAGTCGATACAAGTGTAGATAAAGTTTGGGAGCTAGGTTTAGGTGTTTGCCAAGATTTCACAAATGTTATGTTACAGTTATGTCGTTTATCAAATATTCCTTCAAGATATGTTAGTGGTTATGTTTGTAGTTCTGAAAGAATAAGAGGCGACGGAGCCACACATTCTTGGGTTGAAGTGTATATACCAAATCATGGATGGGTAGGTATTGATCCAACCAATAATTGTATTTGTCAAGACCTGCACGTTAAAATTGGAATTGGTAGAAATTACAATGATTGCGCCCCGGTAAAAGGAGTCTATAAAGGAAATGAAGAGCAAAAAATGGATGTTAAAGTTAATTTATCAACAAAAAAATTGATTGTCAAACAAACTAAATCTGTTTGGGATGAGAAAACAATTGAAAAAGAGGATGTAAATAGCTATCAAAAAAATCTTGAAATGATACAACAGCAACAACAACAATAAAGTTTTTACCATTCTATTGGTTCATTTAGAAATGAATTGCACTTACTAAAATGTTTATTTCCAAACCACAACCCTCTATTTGCGCTTAAAGGGGAGGGATGACCTGACTCTAACACAAGATTTTTATTTCTATCAACTATTTTGGCTTTTTGTTTGGCATAATTTCCCCAAAGCATGTACACCACTCCACTTTTATTTTTAGCTATAGATTGAATTATTGCATCAGTAAAAAATTCCCATCCTTGATTTTGATGACTACCAGGCTCTCCTCTTCTAACAGTCAAAATTGAATTTAATAATAAAACACCTTGCTTTGCCCAGTGTGATAAATCTCCTGATGTTGGATAAGGTTTTTTTAAATCATTTTTCATTTCATTAAAAATATTTATCAATGATGGTGGATGTGTAGTACCGTCTGAAACAGAAAAACACATACCATTTGCCTGCCCAGGACCGTGATACGGATCTTGACCAATAATTATTACTCTAACCTTATTAAAAGGACACATGTCTAAAGATTTAAAAATATTTTTTCCTCTTGGATAACAAGTGTTGTTTTGATATTGTAATCTTACAAACTGAACTAATTTCAGGAAATATGATTTTTCAAATTCATCGCTTAACATATTTTGCCAAGATTTTTCTAATCTTACCTGCATAAAAAAACTATTTTTGTTTTGCTTGAAGTTAGGAAAATTTAACATGAAAAATATTTCAAAAAAAACTCTGGAAGATTTAGAATTTTATCAAATTTTATCATTGGCATCTAAAAAATGTTCTACGGAGGTTGGAAAAAAGGAAATTTTAGCAACAGAGCCCCGTAACTTAATTTTAGAAGTTGAGGAACTAATATCAAAAACTAACGAATATTTTCATTCTTTTGAAATTGAAAAACAAATACCAAATCATGGATTTGAGGACGCTTACTACGAAATTTCACTCCTTTCTGTTGAAAATAGTAAAATTGAGATTGAGGGTTTTAGAAAAATTCTTGAAATAAACGAAAAATCAAATACTTTAATTCAATTTTTTAAAAAAAATAAGGATTTATTTCCAACGCTTCATAAATCAACAAGTCATTTAGAAATTATTAAGGAATTGCCTGTTGAGATAAACAAAATAATTAACAGGTTTGGTGAAATTAAGGACACAGCTTCTGAAAAACTATTTTCTGTAAGAAAGCAAATTAATAATGTAAGGTCTAAAATTGGTCAGAGTTTTGGAGCTGCACTTAGTACATATCACACTTCTGGATTTTTAGATGAAATAAGAGAAACAGTAATAGGAAATAGAAGAGTACTTGCGGTTAAGTCGATGTACAGAAGAAAAATCAAAGGGGTGATCCATGGTAGTAGTAAAACTGGGAGTATTATTTACATAGAGCCACAAGCTACGTTAATGTACTCACAAGAACTTCAAAATTTAGTTTATGATGAAAAAGAGGAAGTTGATTTTATATTAAGAAAATTGACAAATTTTTCCAGGATATACGAAGAAGATTTAAACAATTACTCTAAATTTTTAACAAGCATTGATATAACAGCTGCGAAAGCTTATTTAGGCAGGGAAATAAATGCAAAAAAACCTAAAGTTTCTGCAAAAAAGGAATTAGACTTAAAAAAAGCATATCACCCTCTACTCTATTTAAATAATAAAGAAAAAAAAATACCGACATATCCACAAAATCTTCATTTTGATGTAAATAATAGAATTATGGTTGTATCAGGCCCAAATGCTGGAGGAAAAAGTATTACTCTTAAAACTATTGGATTGCTACAATTGATGTTTCAAAGCGGATTTCTTGTTCCTGTAAGTGAGGAAAGCCATATGTGTGTATTTGACAAAATTCTTACTGATATAGGAGATAATCAGTCAATAGAAAATGAACTGAGCACTTACAGTTACAGACTTAAGAATATGCAGAAATTTTTAAAAAAATGCGATGAAGAAACTCTTTTTCTCATAGATGAATTTGGCACTGGATCTGACCCTGAGCTCGGTGGCGCTTTAGCAGAAATATTTTTAGAAGTTTTTTATGAGAGAAAATCACTTGGAGCAATTACAACACATTACTCAAATTTAAAATTATTAGCCAACGAATTACCGAATATGATAAATGCCAATATGGAGTTTGATGGTAAAAATTTAAAACCAACATTTAATCTTGTTACTGGAGAAGCAGGTAGCTCATTTACATTTGAGGTAGCTGAAAAAAATGGAATTCCCCGTGATTTAATAAACAAAGCAAAAAAGAAAACTGATAGAGGAAAAGTGAGATTTGACGCTAGCATTGCTAAACTGCAAAAGGAAAGAGCATCTTTAAATAAAAACTCTAAAATTTTACAAGAAGCTTCGATAAAAAACAAACAAGAAAATGAAAAATTAGATATTTTAAATCAAAAAATTAAAATTAAATTAGAACAATATCAAAAATTGTACGATAAAGAAAAACGAATGATTACTCTTGGAAACAAGGTAAATAACGCAGCACTTAACTTTTTTAATTCAAATAAAAAAAGAGCGCTTGTTGCAGAACTATTAAGAATTGTTGAATATGAAAACTCAAAAAGAAAAACAAAACCTGCTGCTGTTCAAAGGAAAGAAAAAAGAAATGAAATAAGTGTAAAAAAAGAGATTGAAAAAAAAGTTGAAAATTTTAAGAATGAAAAAAAAACAATTACAAAAAAATCAAAAAAAAGATTTTTAAATAAACATAATTTTAAGGAAGGTGATACGGTAAGATTAATTGACAGTAAATCAATTGGAATAATTGAAAAACTTGAAAAAAATAAAGTAATTATTAATTATGGATCATTTAAAACTAAAACCACAACTGATGAACTGGAAATAGTTTAATCAAAATTCTATTTTACTTTTAATAGTTTAGATACTATAATTGAAACGCTAGCGTCTCCGGTTACGTTTATACTTGTTCTGCACATGTCTAATGGCCTATCTACAGCAAAAATAAGTGCCAAACCAGCTTCTGGTATTCCAGCTTGGGCTAAGACAATAACGAGCATAACCATTCCCGCTCCTGGGACAGCAGCAGACCCAATTGAAGCCAATGTTGCAGTTAAAATAATTCCTATCTGAGCACTAAAATTTAAATCAATCCCAAAAGCTTGTGCAATAAAAACTGCTGCAACGGCTTGATAAAGGCTTGTACCGTCCATATTAATTGTTGCACCAATTGGTAAAACAAAACTACTAACCTCTTCTTCAACATCTAATTTATCTGTCACACATTCCATGGTTACGGGAAGCGTGGCTGCAGATGAACTTGTTGAAAATGCTAGGAGTTGAGCAGGGGAAATCCCTTTTAAAAAATTACCAATTTTTTTTCCTGTGATTATTCTAACTATAGTAACATAAAATAATATCATAAGTGCTAAACCGCAAATAACAGTAATGGTGTATAAACCAAGGGCTTTAAATAAATCTATTGAAGGAGCTTCAACTACTATTGCAGCTAGAAGAGCAAAAACACCATAAGGCGCAGTTAACATAATCAAATCAATTAGCTTTAAAATAACATCGTTAACTGAATCAATAAAGTCTTTTACTGGTTTTGATTTTTTCTTGGGAATTAAAACAAGTGCCAAACCAAATAATAAAGCAAAAAATATGACTTGAAGCATATTTCCATTGTCTTGCAAAGCAGAAAAAATATTGGAAGGAACTAAATCAACCAAAGCCTGCAAAGGGCCTGCATCTTTTTGTACTTCGGCCACAGATTGTTTCTTAGCTGCGTCATTTGCATAACTATTTAATAATTCAGTTCTTGTTGTTTCAGAGAGAGAATTACCTGGCTTAATTAAATTTACTATACCCAAGCCAATTGAAACTGCTGTTAATGTTGTTAACAAATATAATATGATTGTTCTCAACCCCATATTTGAAAGTTGGGATATATTTTTTAAATCCGATACACCTTTTATTAGTGATGCAAGAATTAAAGGAACAGCAATTAATTTTAAAACATTAATAAAAATTGTTCCAAAAGGTTTTATCCAATCTACAATTACATGTTTACCAAAAGTAAATTGTGTCATAACCAAACCAAATAACACCCCAAAAGACATTCCTATTAAAATTTGCCAGTGTAATGCAAGCTTTTTCATTTCAAATCTTTGAGTTATTATTTCTTAATTGAAAGTCTGCAAGAACAAGAGCGGCCATTGACTCAACAATTGGAACAGCTCTTGGAACAACACACGGGTCATGTCTTCCTTTTCCAACTATCTTAACTACATCCCCTTTGGTATTTATCGAATTTTGGTTTTTCATAATTGTTGCAACTGGCTTAAAACCAACATTAAAGTAAATATCCATGCCATTACTAATTCCTCCCTGAATTCCACCTGAAAAATTTGTCTTGGTGGTGCCGTCTGAATTAAAAATGTCATTATGTTGAGAGCCTAACAAAGAACAACCCCCAAAGCCACTCCCATACTCAAATCCTTTTACAGCATTAATGGAGAGCACTGCTTTAGCAATCTGTGCGTGTAGTTTGTCAAAAACTGGTTCTCCCAAGCCAATAGGCATGTTTTTAATTACACACGTCACTACACCACCAACAGTGTCGCCTTTTTTTCTAATTTCTTTTATTAGGTTTTCCATTTTTAATGCAACATCTTTATCGGGGCACCTAACTGGATTTTGTTCAATAAATGAATAGTCGCTTATTAAATGTGGATTATTTAAAGAAATATTACCAACTGACGAAACAAAAGCTTGGATTGAAATTGGCTTAATCAATAGTTTTGCTATACTTCCAGCAACAACTCTACAAGCTGTTTCTCTTGCCGAGCTTCTTCCTCCTCCCCTGTAATCCCTAAATCCATATTTTTTATCATAAACAAAATCAGCGTGGGATGGCCTGTAATTTTCTTTGATATGTGAATAATCCTTTGATTTTTGATTGGTGTTTTTTATTAAAAATCCTATTGGAGTTCCAGTTGTTACACCATCAAATATTCCTGATAAAAACTCGACTTTATCCCGTTCTTTTCTTTGAGTAACAATTTTTGATTGACCAGGTTTTCTTCTATTTAAATCATTTTGAATTGATTCAATTTCAATGGCAATTCCAGCTGGACAACCATCAATTACTCCACCAATAGCAGAACCATGAGATTCACCAAAAGTGGTTAGTGTAAAAATTTTTCCAAATGAATTTGATGACATATAAAAATTTTTCCAAAAATAAGCCTAAATAATAAATATTGAAATTCACAATACTTAAAAACAAACTAGCATACATTTAAATGTTACTTTTTTTTACATTTACAAAAAAATTTATGAGAAAAATTTTCCTTTTTTTGCTTTTATCCGCATTTTTTGTGTCCTGCAATAGTACTGATTATACAATTAATATTTCTGCTGATTTAGAAAATGATAAGGAGGTTTTTCTAATAGCAATTGATGAAAGCAATCAGCCAAAAACTGTTGATACTCTCAGAATTTTAGATGGTATTGCGACATATTCAAGCAAAATTGAATATCCTGAAATGCATTATTTGCTGCTGAACGGTAACAGAGATGTAATTCCAATAATTATAGAATCAGGAAATATTAATGTTCAAATTTATAAAGACAGTATTAGGTCTTCAAAAGCAACTGGAACTAAATCGAATAAAGAATTTAGGGATTATATTAAATTATCAAATCCGATAATAAATGACTTAATAGAAATTCAAAACGAAATGAGAAATGCAATGATTTCAAGAGACTCTTTATTAGTTCTAGATACCAGAGAGCAATTGATTGAAATGCAAGATAAATTTAATGATTTTCAATTTGAATATGTTAAGTCTAATCCAAAAGCATACTTATCTGCGTTAATACTTGAGGAATTGATTGCAACTGGAGGAGTTGATAAAGAACAAGCATCCGAAGTTTATGTTAAATTCAGTAAGACCTTAAAAAGTACTAAAGCGGGTAAAAATATCAAAGAATTGATTAAACCAAACGATAGCTCTGACGAGTCAGATGTTAATGTTGGTGATATTGCTCCAGATTTTTCTGCACCAAATATCAGCGGTGAAATCGAAGAATTATATTTATCTAAAGGAAAATATACTATTGTTGATTTTTGGGCATCTTGGTGTGGTCCATGCAGAGTTGATAATCCCAATCTGGTAAAATTATACGATAAATTCAAACCCAAAGGACTTGAAATTTTTGGGGTTTCCTTAGATATTAGAATGAGCAGTTGGACAAAGGCAATTGAAAATGATAAACTGTCATGGAATCATGTTTCAAATTTGAAGAGGTGGGACGATCCAATTGCTGAAAACTACGGAGTTGAATCAATACCCCAGCTTTTTTTGATTGACGAAAATTCTAAAGTTATTGCTAAAGTTAATGAAGCACACGAGTTGTTGCCATATCTAGAAAAAGTTTTTTAATAACAATAATTTTCTTAACACATTCGATGAATTTTTTGGTTTATTATTTTTCAAAGCCATTTTTTATCATACTATCAGCACTGCCCTTTAAATTACTCTATATAATCTCTGATTTTATTTATCCCTTCGTATATCATGTTGTTAGATATAGGAGGAAAATAGTAAGAAAAAACTTAGAACTTGTAGGGATTAATAGAAATTGGAACGAAAAGAAACAAATCGAAAAAAAATTTTATAAATATTTGTGTGACCTTTTTGTTGAAATGATTAAAGTAAGAGGGATGTCAAAAAAGGATATGCTAAAAAGATTTAAAATAAAAAATACTGAATTAATCAAAAAATATCATAAGCAAGGAAAATCTGTATTTGTTATGGCTGGACACTACTCAAATTTTGAATGGTTATTATCTATAGGTTATCATGTACCACATATTCCATATGGTATTTATGCTCCATTAGAAAATAAATATTTTGACAATTATGTGAAAAAAGTAAGAACTATGCATGGTTCATACCTCATTCCTAGAAAATCTTTTGCTAATGATTTTTTAAAACTTCAACAAGATAAATCACTAAGTCTAATTGGATTTGCAAGTGACCAATCACCTCGAAAACACAGTAAAAATTATTACAGAAACTTTTTTGGAATTAATGTTCCAG
>Ga0066364_10000295_pt1 | contig 11142 bp, 12 predicted proteins | sample Knorr_S7_td_Surf_FD_70970 | JGI IMG/M metagenome (GOLD analysis project Ga0066364, IMG submission 70970) | Marine microbial communities from Southern Atlantic Ocean transect - Knorr_S7_td_SurfaceA_ad_6m_LV_A | ecosystem: Environmental > Aquatic > Marine > Oceanic | place: Southern Atlantic...
CCTAACCAACCTACAATTAAAGAAGGTATCGCAAAAGCAAATATATAAAATTCCCTGCTTATTATAAATTTAATTAAATTTTTCATTTTAATATTACATGATTAATTTTATTAATTTATAAAATTCATATTTAGGAACCGATATTTAAAATATAATAAATCTAAAATAAGGGATCAATTTTTTATTTCATCTTTTGTTAAAATTGGTTATCCTTCAATCAGCCCAGCTACGGATTTAGCAAAAACAGTTATAAAACCAAGTTGAAGCTTGATTATTTATCTTCAATTCATTTATAGGGGAAGGGATTTATATACACTTGACTCCCAAAAACAACCAAAATCAATGATCTTCCTAAATCTTAGACCCATAAAGATAGAAATCAAAAAATCTTGTGTTTTTGTTCGTCAATTACTAATAAATAAATTATATCTTAGTTATCTGAAGTCAAGGCAAGTTTTTAATCAGAAAATAAAGAAGAAGGTTTATCCATTAAATCAAAAAGATCAAAATCAACTTAAAAAAGACTCTTATAATAAAGTTAATTCTTTTTTAAAATTATCTCCTAAAAACACATTGTTAAAATCAAATATACTTTCATTTATTTAAGATCTTTTTTTGTATAATAAAAAATGTTTTATTTTTAGAAAAAAGTGATTAAAAAAAAAACGCAATAATAATAACTGGTTTTTTAAGAACTTATGAAGATACAGTAACTGATTTAAAAAATAATTTAAGAACGAATGAAGATGTAGATCTTTTTATTTCTACTTGGAATTTCTTAGGAATAAAAAAATTGATTAAGAAAGATATAGAACTTACAGATGGATCTATTAGAAAAGCACTTATAAAAGACAGAGATAATACTGAAATAGATCCTCAAAAGATTAAAAAAGCCTATAACCCAACTGCAATGAAAATATTTGATTGTAGTCTTTTTGAGGAATCAATTATTTCTTATGCGAAGATTGTCGAGAAATCAAATCTTCTAGATATACACGCAAAAATAAAACCAAAAAATTATTTAACTTTAATGCGGAGATATTCTATCTTTTTTTTGCAATACCAAGGATGGAAATTAATGGAGGATTATGCAAATAAAAACAATATAAAATATTCCAAAATTATTAAAATCAGATCTGATTATGATAAAGGAGGATATTATCCTAAGATTAATTGGAATAAAGTGATTGAGAAAGATACTATTTTAATTGGTGATTGGAATTTACAAAAATATTCAAAATTAGATTCTAGAATTAAATTTGATTTCCAAGACCATTTTGCATTTGGGAAATTTGAGAATATGCGTTATTACTTTAATTTATTTCATAATTTACATACACTAACAAATGACTTTAGATACAAGCCAAAAATGTGGCATACAGAATATTGCCTAAGTTTATGGCTTATGAAAAATAAAATCAAATGCCAAATTATAAATAGAAATGAATTAGAAAAAGGTAGATATGATTATTTAGAAATTGGTACTTCATGTTTCAAAACTTTAGCTGAGGTCTATAAAGATGATGATAATATTAGAGGTATTTCGGTTGAGCCTGTTCCTCAATTATTGAATGTACTTAAAAATTTCTGCAAAAATTCAAAAAATAAATATTTTGAGAATTCTGCTATCACAGAAAATGATAAAGAAAAAATTAATTTCTATTTTATTGATCCAGATAAAGTAAAAAATTTAAAAAGCATTAGTGTTTTAGGAATGGGTTGTACATCCTTGGAAGAAATTAAATCCACAATAAAAAATGCATCTCAATATGAATTAAAAGAAGATATGATTAAGGAAATAAATGTAAATTCTCTTTCTTTTAAAAAATTAGTTAAAAAATATAATATTGATTCAATTGGCTTTTTAAAAATTGATACTGAGGGCTTAGATTATCAAATATTAATGAGTTTTTTTGAAACTGGTATCAAGGCTGATGCAATACAATTTGAAGCTAGTCCTTATATGAGTAATTTGCAAATTAAAAAATTATTATCATTATTGAAAAGTAATGGCTATATTTATAAAGATTTAGAAAATAATAAACGAAATTTTTATTGTGCTAAGAAATATATAGTTTTTGATAAATATTTAAATTTAAACTACATTAATAAAAATAATTGGATACCACGTATAAAGAATAAAAATATCTTTTTTCATATATTAATTAGTTATCTAAAAAATTTAAAATATTATTTAAAAAAATTTATTTCGTGAAAAATTAAATTATAGTTTCAGTGAGAAATTGATATAATTTGATTATATGAATTTAGATTAGAAAAATACTTAGTTTAAAATATTGATGAGATCATTAAATTTATCAATACAGAAACCTTTGTTGTATGTAGAATATTATAAATTTGATAAAGTTATTTGCTTAAAAAGTGATAAGTTAATATCTTATAATTCAGAAAATAAATTAGATTATTTTGTTTAAAGAATTGTACTTCGAGGAGAAAAATTGCAGGTAATTATTCCTATGGCTGGTTTAGGTTCACGCTTCAAAAGTCAAGGATACAAAGTACCAAAACCACTAATTGATATAAAAGGGGCCCCTATGATTCAGCTTGTCCTTAATAGCTTAATGATAAAAGGCAAATATCTTTTTGTGGTGAGACCAGAAATTGATATTGACTCAGTTCATGAAGTTATTAAAAAAGAAGTAAAAGAATACGAATTTGTGATTACGGAAGAACTAACTGATGGGCCTGCAAGCTCTGTTTTACTTTGCGAAAACAAATTAGATCAATCTGATGAATTAGTAATAGCAAATTGCGATCAGATAATGGATTGGGATAGCTCATCATTTCTTGAAGCCTCAAAGAATAATGATGGAACTGTGGTGACTTATTACTCTCAAACACCCAAGAATAGTTATGCCAAAATTAATCAACAAAAGCAGGTTACTGAAATTAAAGAAAAAGAAGTAATCAGCAATTTTAGTTTAAATGGAATTCATCATTGGCAAAAAGCTAAATTTTTTATAGAGTCAGCTCACAAAATGATTGAAGCAAATGATCGTGCACCTAATGGAGAATTTTATGTAGGTCCAACATACAACTATATGATTTCTGAAGGGTTGTCAGTTGGAATTTATCATATTCCTAGCAATCATCATCATCCAGTGGGAACACCATCTGATTTAAAAAGGTATTTAAATAATGCGTAAATATAATCTTAAAGAAATGCACAGAGGATGGTTTATAGGGAATTTCTTGCCCTCTGTTCTTAAAACTAATTTATTTGAAGTAGGTATCTTAAAACATACAAAAGGAGAGGAATGGCCAGAACATTTTCATGCTGAGGCTACAGAATATAACGTCCTTATTGACGGATCCATGACAGTAAATGGTAATTTAATAAAAGCTGGCGAAATATTTATTTTGGAAAAAAATGAAAAATGTAAGCCAATTTTTCTTCAAGACTGTACGGTTTTATGCGTAAAAGTTCCCAGTATTCCTGGAGATAAGTATGAAGTTTTTTAATCCTGAACCAGATAAAGAGAAATATTTCTTTGCAACTTATGAAATAGAAGTAAACGATAGATTTGATTTAAAAAAGGCATCTTGGGAGTTGGCTATTGGTCAAAGTGTTGGGAATCCAAATATAAGGAATAAATGGGAAAATGATGAACTTTTTGAAAGGAGTTCATGCATAATTTGTCATGACGAAGAAGAACTGAAGGGCATTATGAGTGGCTTAATTACTATTGGATTTCCCATAATAAATACAGATTGGACTTCTGACTGTATTTCTCACCTATTATGCCAAGTTATGGGAGGGCAAGTAGATATAGAGACTTTTAAAAAATGTCGCTTGATAAGAATAGATTTTCCAAAAATTATTGAAAATTATTTTGATGGACCAAAATTTGGTATAAGAGGATTTAGGGAATATACAGGTATTTACGAGAAGCCTTTTAGCGGGGCTATTATTAAACCAAAAACAGGTATTTCTCCCCAAACTCTACTTGAAATGGTAAAGGAATTGATAGATGGTGGTGTTGATTTTATAAAAGAAGATGAAATACTATCTAATCCAAGTTTTTGTAGGCTTGAGGACCGTGTTGAATTAATCTCTAACTATATTAATAACTGCGGAAGAAAGCTAGTCTATTGCTTCTGTATTAATGGAGATCACGATATCATTTCAAAGAGAGCAAATTTTGTACATCAAAATGGTGGTAATGGAATTCATCTTAATATTTGGTCCGGGATTGGGGGCTATAAAGCAATAAGAAACCTAAATCTCCCTATATTTATTCATTTCCAGAAAAGTGGTGACAGAGTTTTTACCGATCCAACAAATAATTTTGGAATTGATTGGAATGTGATATGCGATTTGGTTGGGTTGATAGGTGTTGATACCATTCATGCAGGAATGTGGGGAGGTTACTTAAATCAAGATGAAAACACTCTAAAACAAACACTTGATATTCTTAAAAAAAGGAATGTTTGTCCAGCCTTAAGTTGCGGCATGCATCCAGGCCTAGTTAAAAAAAATAAAGACCTTTTTGGTAATGATTTTATTGCCAATGTTGGAGGTGCAATTCATGGTCATCCAGATGGAACATTAAGTGGAGCAAAAGCAATGAGACAAGCTATAGATAATAGTTTTGGTTCAGAATATTACAAAGCAATTGAAAAATGGGGGCTAATATCTTAAAAAAAGTTTTAGGCTTAAAACAATGAGAATAATCGCACACAGAGGTAATATTTGCGGACCGGAACCAGGAAGAGAAAATACATTAACTCAAATAAAAAAATGTCTAGATTTGGGATTAGATGTTGAGATTGATGTAAGAGTCAGAAATAATAAATTGTGGTTAGGACATGATTCTTATAATAAAACGACTAATGAAGGATTTCTATTCGATATAAGAGAAAATTTATGGATTCACTGTAAGAATTTTGAAGCTTTAAAATTTTTCAGCGAAAAAAATGACTCTTATAATTATTTTTGGCATAATAAAGATTCTTACACACTTACAAGCAAACTTTATTTTTGGAGCTATCCTGATAGTAAACTTTTTTCAAATTGCATCTGTGTGATGCCAGAATGGAACATGGACATAAATTCAATTAAAAATCTCAAGAATCAAAATATTGCTGGTATTTGTACAGATTATCCATCACTATTATTAAATGATTAAGAATAAGAACTTCTCAATATTTGTTCAATAAATTCTTTATGGGGCAATATAGGCAATAAAAGTTAATAAAACCATTTCTCGGGTTAATATCAACTTCTTAGTTTCTCACTCTAATAAATATTGTATAGGTATCTACTTTGCAAATACCTTAGTCTAAATTTTCGAAGACTTTAGAAAATTCTTATAATTAGTTAGTTTTTAATTAATAAAGTTGAGTAAAAATGATACAAGTAAATCTAGTTTTTTCTTTTGAAAGAATTATAAATATTTTTACCCACTAACTTTTCTAACTTATTTTTCAAAAAATCTATCGTAAAATTTTTTCTATAATGTGTCTCTTTCTCAAATTTATTTAAATCTCTTTCAATAGGTTTTCTTGCTTGTAAAACTATTGATCTTCGATTGAAAGGGGAATTATTTGATGCTGAACCATGAATAAACCTATGATTAAAGAATAACACGTCCCCACTTTCCATTATTAAATTTTTTATACCATTAGTTTTGTAAATTTGATTCATTACCTCAAAAGGTATTCTTCTTTTATGATTGAAAAAAGAATTAACTATATCCTCATGTGGAAGCAATCCAAGCTTATGGGAATTTGGTATTACTTTCAAACACCCATTTTCGAGAGTATGAGGATCTAATGCTATATAAATCTGTAGATAATTCGTCCAACTATCAACATTATTATTTCCCCCAGGGGCATAGGTATCAATATTAAACACTTCTTGATGCCATTCAACATCAGGCCCTATCCAGGGAGCTTTATTGTTAATCATCAAATGATTAAATATAAAATTTTCACCAAATAGAGAATTACAAAATTCCAATATATAATTATTTTTAATTATATGATCCATCTTTTTTTCATCAATTAAATTCCCGTATCCCCAACCAACATTACTAAATGGAATATTTAAAGACGGTTTCCTACTTTCTAGATATTTAATAGTCTTTTCACAAGTTTTTTGATCAAATAATTTCTTTTTTAATAAGAATCCATCATCAAAAAATTTATTTAAATCTGTCACTTTAGATAAAAAAATACGGTATTGTATTAATCAATAACTCCAATATACTTTAGAAAATTTTTTTATTAAACATAATGTATCAATATGTATTTTTTAATTTAGTTAAGTCAAATTATTTTTGATTATGTATTATTTTGCCTTATATAATTTTTAAAGATTGATAATAAACCTTTTATTATATTTTGGGATTGTAAAAGGTAAGTCAAAACTATGAAGATTAATTTTCTTATATTTCCATGAATCTTTAATAAAAATAAAAAAATAAATCTAATTCTTTTGGGTGAAAAATAAACTGCTCTATATAAGTAAATACTTTTATAGGAGATACCTGCCAAATGCGATCTAAATTTGGGATAGCCATGTTTTTTTGATTTGATTCCAATTGATCGCATTGAATATAACATGAGATTTTTGCCATTCCATATTATATTTCTGAGGATTGTTTCTTTTTTCATTTCACAACAGTATTTCATTTTCTTTTCTATGAGTAGCTTTTTGCAAAAATGTATTAACTGTTCCGTATGAAATAAAAGAGAATACTTTCCTCTATGGTGATAGTTTTTTATATTATTAGGATTAAAAGAATCAATTAAAATTTGTTCATCAAATTTCCTCAAGTAATCACAATTTTCTAATAGAGTTAATCTTTTGCAAATAAAGAAATGATCATTAAAGTGAAAGGGCATTTGATAGTAGGAAAATATATCTAAGGAACCTGTATTTAATGTTAAAAGTTTAATTTCCCTCCTATTCTTAATATTTCTACAAAATTTATTAATTGCTTTTTTAAATTTTTTTGGGTTGGTTATTTCTATATCAGTTCTGATCTTCATAACCCAATCCTCACTTGCTTTTTTACAGGCCGAATAAGTTGTTGTGGCTTGCCTCTTGAGATTTATTGGCGCACATCTTGGAGGAACTATAATACCCCCTGCATCTTTATTCCTTATAAGAGTGGTAATTTCTTTTACAGTTTCATCAATAACTTCATCGTAGCAAGATAAAATAAGTTGATTTTCGGGAAAAATATTTTTTAAATCTTTTATAAGTTTTGTAGTCTCTTTTTTGTAAGGTCCTTGAATAATTATAGATATTTTATTAAATGTAAATCTATTTTTATTTAGAGAAATCATTTATTCTTAACCAGGATATAAACATTACTGAGAGTAAGAATAAAGTATTTTAAACCTTCTTCTAAATAGCATAAATTTATTGAAATAATAAAGCTAACAATCTACACTAATTTTTTTTCCAAAATTATCTCCCAGTTCATTAAATCAAAACTATTTTTAATTCTTCTATTTTCACATAATTTGAATTTCTTGAAATAGCTAATTATTACTTCAGGATCTCTTATCATATTTTCTGAATAAATATCTCCATCAATTCCCCTTTGTAAATGTATTATTATATTTCCTTGGGGCTTGCATATTCTCTCCATTTCAGAGCAGAATTTAGCAGGGTACAAAGAATGATCAACTATATTAGTAAAAATTAAATCTATACTATTATCAGGGATATCAATATTATGAATATCACCTTCAATTGTATAAGGTGGAAAGGGTACTAAATCTATACCTTTTGCTTCTATACCTAAATCTATAAGAGATTTTACTTCCTGACCTGTTCTTGAACCAAGACAAATTGCATTTTTTTTATTTAATAAATACTTCTCATTTCTCTTAAATAATTCTAGAAAACCTTCATATTTTACACTCCATTCTTGACCAATCCATAATTTAATCTTTTCTGGATTGGTAGTTTTATTCTTTTGATGATTTAAATAATCAGAATATTTATTATATTTATTTAAATAAATAATTTTTTTATTTTGTAAAAATGCCTTAAAGAATAATTTAAAAGAAAGAAACTTTTTTCTTAATTTTTTAAAAAAACTTTTAATTCCTAGCATTAATTATTTACTTTTTTTATTTAATCAAATCTTTTGCTAAATTAACATATTCTTTAGCCATTATCTTAACATCACATAATTTTTTGTTTTTTTTGATAAATTTACTTCGATTAAAATTAATAATATTTTCCCTGAATATTTTACTAGGGAAAGCAGAATACTTTGCAAAATTAATTCCTTCTAAATCATGAGGGAGATCACTTGGGAATTCTTTTATAATTAATCCATTTTTACCAACTATCTCCGGCGTTCCTCCATAATTTGAACAAATGACAGGGGTTCCATCATATATTGCCCCAACAACGATATTTGGGCACCAATCATACCTGTCAAAATGTATTAGCCCAGAGGAATTAAATATTATTATTCTTGCAATATCTGGATTAATCATTCCTAGATAAATTATTTTTTTATTTTTAAATTTTAAATTTTCTGGAACATTTGATAAAACAACTAAATTACCTAAATCTCCCCTATCAAATTCTCTGGTTATTTGATGAATTCTTTTTCTATTAGAAAATCTTCCAGCTACTGTAAAGAAATCACCTCTAAATTGTAAATTTATTTTTTTAAGAGTATTAATTATTCTTGGATCTTCTTTTCTTAACTCACCAACACCATTATAAATTATTTTTCCATCTGGCAAGGATTCATAAATATTATTAAAGCAATTTTGAGAAAATTTACTTTGATAAATAATAGATGAACCTTTATTAATGATATTTATTAATTTTGATTTTATTTTTTCTATATTAATCCCACTTGAATCTATGCCAATTCCATCCAATCTTACTATCACTCTATCTTTTCGCTTAGGTTGTAATTTTTCCCAAATTATAGAATGAAATCCTGCATTTAAAATATGTATATCTGAATTAAAGAAATTAAAAGTAGTTTTTGAAAGCTTACTTTTTTCGATAGCAATTATTAAATCACTGACGGCGTTTTTTGGTCCAGAAGTACCATTTCTAAAAAAGGGAAATTTATAATTTAAAGATCTTTTTGAAAAATCACTTTTGCTAAATTTACTTAATTTCGAGTAAAAATAAGTTCTCGCATCAAAAGAAATATTCATAAAATATTGAAACTAATTTGAAAGTTGACTATAAAATTTTATAAATTATTGATTATAAAAATAAATTAATTTATAAATTTAAAATTATTTTTTCTCTCATAATATTTAAGATAAAGTAGTAATCTAAGAATACTATAATTTTTATTAATGAGAACGCAATTAAATAAAATCAAGTCATATTTTTATTCAAAGAAGTTTTATCATAAGTTGAAATCCTTTTTCTTATCAAAAGCTTCATATGTTCTAAGAATAAATTATAGTCTCAAAAAAAAGAGAAAAAGTATATTACAACCTTTGAATAATAAGGATAGAGGTTATATTTATACAGCTTTTGGTGAAAACTTTTATAAAGAATGTGTAAATTCAGCAAAAATACTTAAAAGATCAACAAATTTGCCAATTCATCTAATTACAGACCAAAAGAAAATATTAGAAGAGGATAAATCCTTGTTTTCATCAATAAGCCATATGCCCAATTTACACGTGCGTTCAAAAGTTGATTACATATCACTTAGTCCTTTCGAAAAAACAATCTACTTAGATACAGATATAATAGTTGTAAGGGGAATTGATGAATTATTCGAACTTCTAGATAATTTTGATATTTTGGCAACCTTAGACACGGCAAGAAAAAGAGAAAATATATCAAAACAAATTGAAGAATATAGAAAAATTCCTTATTCATTCGGCGAAGTCAATTCAGGATTACTATGTTTCAATAAGTATGCCAAAGAAAAAATTTTAAAAAATTGGCCAAAATTATTTTATAAATACATAATGGAATCTGGCGGCTGGGATCAACCATCTTTGAGGATTCTTTTGTGGAAATTTAAAGCTTCTTTATATATTCTTCCCCCGGAATTCAATATTCGTTCTAAAAAGTTATTAGAAAAAGTAAAAGAAAATAAATCAATTTTTGGTGAAAATCATATGTCTCCGAGAATTTACCATATGCACTTATATGATGAGATTTACAAAAATAAAATTCAAAAAACACTTGATATTGAAGAGATAATTAGACAAGCTGAAGAAAAAGCATATGAAATTAATTATTAACATTTAAAGTAAAATAGTTTCAATAAATACAAACTTAAAAATTACTGATAATTGGTTTATCAAAATGCTATCTTCAGAAATCGCAAAACAAATCATAAATAAAGACAAAATCAAAATAGTATTTTTTGGTAAATTAGATTTAACAAATGGCTCAGATAGGGTTTTTTGTTATACTTTTTCAAATTATTTAAACAAAGTAAAATACTGTAGTTCACATCTTAAAGAAAATGATTTAGATAATATCAATTGCGATATCGCAATTTTTAAAAAAGATTTTCCCCATAATGAACTTAAAAAGATTTACAAAAAAAGAAAAGATTTTCTTATTGGAATAATAAATCCAAGTGATAAAAATTATGGTATAAATTCAATTAAAATTGCAGATTTTGCAATTGTTGGCTCTATTGAAGAAAAGGCTTATTATTCAAAATATATAAAATGTTTTATTTACCCATTAATTGAGGATGTTAGTGAGAAATTAATTAAGAAATATGAAAAAAGACCGAACAAAGTGATTTGTTATCATGGAAATAAACAACACTTAGACTATATAAATATAAATATTGAAAAAGCAATTTTAAGGCTCATAGGAGAAGGTTATAGATTTAAAGCCATTTATAATTTTAAAAAATTAGGAAAATGTAAAAAAAATATTATTACTGACCATATTCAATGGGATAAAAACAACTGGCTAAAAGAAATATCAAATTCTACTATTGGTATCTGTCCTTCAACTCATTACACAGGATTTCTTAAAACTAAGATAGCTAAATTTTTTGCGAAAAAAAGAATTCTTAGAAATGATTATTTACTCCAATATAAAAACACCTCTAATGCATCAAGAGCATTTGTTTTTCATCAATTAAAAATTCCTGTTGTAGCAGAAATTGGGGGTTCATTTCATCATATATTAGG
>Ga0066364_10000296_pt1 | contig 11140 bp, 9 predicted proteins | sample Knorr_S7_td_Surf_FD_70970 | JGI IMG/M metagenome (GOLD analysis project Ga0066364, IMG submission 70970) | Marine microbial communities from Southern Atlantic Ocean transect - Knorr_S7_td_SurfaceA_ad_6m_LV_A | ecosystem: Environmental > Aquatic > Marine > Oceanic | place: Southern Atlantic ocean...
CAACCGAGTTTGAGCGAGACCAGCACTACCTGAAGGATTCCGCCGGTGTTGACATCGAGCCCGTCGCACAGGAAGGCGCCGGTGCACACGACCACGGACACGGTGAAGAAGAGATTGCTTTTGACCCGCACAGCTGGCTCGACCCTGTTGCTTACGCTGCACAGGTTGAGGTCGTTTACACCGCCCTGAGCGCTGCCTTCCCGGACAATGCAGATGCATTCCGCGACAACGCCGATGCCTACAAAGCTCAACTTGCTGTCCTGGACGCTGGCTTCTCGGCTGCGTTTGGAGAGAGCGGCACCTGTCAAAAGAACACGGTCGCTGCCAACCACAACGCCTACGCTTACATCTCGCAACGCTACGGCATCGAGTTCGTCAACCTTCACGGCATTGACCCAGAAGGCGAGCCCTCTCCAGCCGCTGTTGCAGAGGTGCTCGAGCGAGTCAGGGACGACGGTGTCACCGCCATCTACGTCGAGGAATACACGCCCAACGGCGCTCTTGACAGCCTGATTCAAGACACAATTTCTGACGATCTCCCCAACGGCATTGAAGTCCTCACACTTCACACGTTGGAGATGGCTCCGGCTGACTCAAACGACAACTACATCACCCTGATGACGGAGAACCTCGAGAATCTGAAGACAGGTCTCGCCTGTTAAGAGCAGGCCTGAGAGTTCCGATTTTGGGCCCCTACGGCGAGGTTTGTTTAAATCGCCGAGCCATGGGGTTGAGACCATGGGCGACGTTGCTCAATCCTCTTCGGACCCCATTCTTGAGGTTGAGAACGTAACGGTTCGGCGAAACAAAACCGACGTCATCCGGGACGTCAATCTGGTTATCCACCCGGGTGAGTTTGTGGGTGTGGTTGGACCCAACGGCGGTGGCAAATCAACGCTCATGCAAACCGTTCTGGGCATTCTTCGCCCGGTCTCGGGACGCATCAAACTCGCAGGGGGCCCTCCCAACTCAAGGCAGGCCTTCGGCAAGATGGCGTGGGTCTCGCAAGCCGCAGCGCACATTCCAAAGAACATCCGGTTGACGGTTCGAGAACTGGTGAGTCTGGGTTTGCTGAATCACAACAACTGGTTCATCCCGGGTCGTTCGACCTCAGCACAGACGGACAAGGCCATCGCAATGGTGGGCCTTTCACATCTGGCCGACAGGGACGTGAACAATCTTTCAGGGGGGGAGCGTCAACGAGCCGTGATTGCTCGAGCACTTGCGGGGGAAGCAGAATTTCTTTTGCTTGACGAACCGATGGTTGGCATGGACCGAGCATCGCGCCAGTCTCTGCTTCAACTGCTGGACAATTTTTGCCACGAGCACAACAAGACCATCTTGATGATTTCTCACGATGTGGCAGCGATGCGTCAAACGGCTCATCGCATGGTTTACCTCGAGGAACAGATTTGGTTTGACGGTCCACCACCCAGTTTTCCCAGCGTTGAAGAAATCGCGAGTCTGCGAGGCATTCAGGACGTTCACGGCGGTCATCATTACGACCACGCCGCCGAACACTGCGGAGGGGCCGATCACGCAACTCCCCCTCAGGTTGTCGTTCAAAAGGAGGCGGAATGATGGGTCTTGGCGTGTGGCTGCACGAGCTTGTTTCCCCGGCCATGGAGGCCATCGCTCCGTATTTACCAGGTGATGTTTTTCCGTTCTTCTTCACGCTGGATATGTTCCAGCGGGTGCTCGTGGCGAGTTTTGTCATCACCGTCATCGCCGGCGTTCTTGGCTCGTTTTTGCTGATTCGAAACATGGCGCTCATCGGTGATGGAATTGCTCACGTAACCTTCGGTGGCGTGGCTGTTTCCATGGTTTTAGCGGGCGTTCCCACGCTCCCAATGGCCACGTTCTTTGCGGTGGTTGCTGCAGTTCTCATCTTTGAGCTTCAAGACAGGGGCCTCCTCGAGGGTGACACCGCCATCGCCATCATGATGACCGGTGCACTGGCGTTTGGGTTGGTCGCACTTCGAATATGGGGCGAGGGCATCACGGCAAACGTTGAGCGGTTCCTGTACGGAAACGTGCTGTTTGTGGACGATGCGAGTTTGGATTGGATTTGCACCGTTGGATTGGTCGCCCTCCTTTTGTTGGGTGCGATGTACAAGGGTCTTCTTGCTGCTGCCGTGGACCCCGTCGCCGCCCGTGTACAAGGCATCCCCGTCAGGGCCATCGGTCTGACCTTTTCCATCGTGACGGCGGTTGTTGTCGTCCTCATGGTCAAGATCATTGGCGCTTTGTTGGTCACCGCCTTGTTGGTCTCGCCGGCCGCCACGGCCCAACAGGTGGGCAAGAGTTTCCGCTCCTGCGTCCTTTGGTCTCAATTCTTTGGATTGATGTCCGTTTTGATCGGAATTTACCTCTCCGCTGAGGAGGACACGGGCGCCGGCGCCATGATTGCGCTGGTGGCAGCCGTCATCTTCCTCGTCGTGGTTGTGTCGAAATCCATCGCCGTCAGGCTCGGGCCGGCGGTGAATCAACGCACGCAATGAGCGAACGAGCGACGCCGTTGTTGGTCTCAACGTCCCTTGTCGGAGCGGCCTCAGAGCAGCCAGTTTTTCAAGATCTGGAGATGGTCACCCGCGAGCGTCAACTCGCCGCTGAACACCGTATCGATGGGCCAAAATCTGGCGTCGGCAGCGTCATCGCCGGCCGTTGGTTCTTGGTCGGTGCTCACGTCAATTTCGTACACGACGCTGACGATGTGTTTGCGCGGGTCTCGGGCAGGGTCGCCCATGACCATGAGCAAGCGCGGCTTGGTGCCCTTCAAACCCGTCTCTTCCTCCAGTTCCCTCACAGCAGCGTGAATCGGGTCCTCGCCCTGGTCAACAAACCCGCCGGGAAGCGCCCATGCTCCTTTCATCGGCGGGTGCTTTCGTTGAATGAGCAGCACGCTCTCGCCTCGACGAACGGCGGCGTCGGCCGCGAGCGCGGGGTTGAGCCATCCGTTGCATTCATCGCAGATGGCCATCTCACTCACCGTAGCGTCGCCCTCGTTCCTGATAGGTCCGTATGGCTTTCAGCAGGTCTTTCTTTGCAAACGACGGCCAGAAGACGTCGGTGAAATACAGCTCTGAATAGGCCATCTGCCAGAGCAAAAAGTTCGAAATCCGCTCCTCGCCGCTGGTGCGAATGACGAGGTCCGGGTCGGGCATGTCAGCGGTGTACAGCCGCTTCGAGACAGCGTCCTGGTCGATGTCGTCGAGCGAAATGTCACCGGCTGCGAAATCTTTGGCGATGGTCTGAATGGCGGTGATCATCTCCTCTCGGCTCCCGTAAGCCAGACACACCGTGAACACAAAATCGTCGTAGTCAGCCGTTTTTGACTCGGCGTAGTCGATGGCGTCGTTGACGCGCTCGGGCAGGAGTTCGCGACGTCCAATGACGTTGACGCGAACGTTGTTTTCGTGGATGCGCTCATCGTCGGCGATGTCCCTCAAACCCTCAACGTAAAGGTCAAACAGGATGTCAAGTTCTTTTTGTGGACGGTTGAGGTTCTCCGTTGACAGTGCGTACACGGTAAACCATGGAATGTTCAGTTCCAACACCCAATCAAGAACCCGCTCCAGCTTTTCTTTGCCGATGCGGTGGCCCAGTCCGGTGGCGATGTTGCTGCGCCAGGCAAATCGACGGTTTCCGTCCATGATGATGGCGAGGTGGTTCACCTGAAGGGGGTGTTCTTGCACCTCACGGAGGAGTTTGGCTTCGACCGCTTGGCCGAGCACATCACCCATGCGTTCCGAGATGCCCATGCGTTCCCTCCACCCCTTCGTGAGGGCATACGGTGTTTGATTGCTCCCCCTTGCAAAATCAAGCAGGCCGTCATGTTTGAAGGTCGGCGCTTCGTGCACACCGCATGGCAGTGGGTGATGTCAATGCGCGGGACACCGCCGCCGCCCCGCCGTGGTATCCAATGTCGCTTGTCGGCCGAGCCTGCGACCCGTCCACGTTTGCAGACGGTGTTCCCAGCCCGTGGGGAAGGTTGCACGGCTGGGATTTTACCGTGGCGCTCTCGCCCGAATGGTGGAACACGGAACCTGACGGGCGCTGGGGCGATTGGCCCAGCAAGGTCAACCGTGTGGAGGTTGTCAACGAAACCCGGTTCGGACTGGTGCTCCACGTGGACGACGCATGGGTTGCTCACGTTCATCCCTTCCCGACCGGTCTTGACGTCTCCACGTTAACGCTGTTTGAGCCGTGGCGTGAGGCGCTCGCTTCGGCCCCCATTCTTCTGCCCGTGGCCGGAATGAAGAGTGACCGTGGCGACCAGATTGTGGTGTTTCCAATGCACGAGGTGCTCTCGGTTGAATCGGCGGCGAAGCGCGCCCGCGAGGCCGTTCAATCCGCAGGCAAGGTGCATGCAGCGCTGGTGCTCCACGCAACGCCCAACACCGAGCGACGGTGGAACGACCGATTGAAATCGATGGAGGAAGGCCTCAAAGCGACCACGCTTTGGCGAGCACCCCACACCCGCCACGTCGTGGGGTTGCCCGCCACCAACCCCTCTCTCGAGGGCATGACGGAGCGAGACGGGGGGCTGGTCGTCGTCCCCCAGCCGAGGGCGCTGGTTGACCGATTGCTCGCACCAGCGGAGCGTCGCCCCGGCGTTTGGGACGTTGCGATGATGGAACAGCGACTTTCCATGATGGACCTGTTTGCTGGATCCAAGGCTCGCCGTGCGTTCTACGAGGCATGGGGCGAAACGGTGCCGTCCTCGTGGACGTCTCCCAGTGCGCTTTCGACGGTGAACGGCGGTGCGTGGATTTGGAGGTACGAGGCCATTCTCACGATGCTTGCCGAGGCACGTGCTTTCGGGCTGGAGGACCAACTCAAACGGTGCGACCGGTGGCTTCTCGACGTGTCCCGAATTCAGGCAAGGTTGGGTGAATTGCGCACGGTTCATGCTGCTCGTCGCCTCGGCGTTGTTGCAGCCGCTGCGGGCGTGATCTTCGGTTCAGGTCCCGTTCAACTCCCGTTCGTCATCGGCTCGATCGTCGTCGCCCTCACCGCTCACGTCGTGCACCAACGACGGACACCACCGTCGTTTTGATTCAGCGTTGTTGCCGGACACGTCCGTCGTAGAATTCGATGCCCAGGTCTTCAGCGATGTTCTTGATCTGGATGATGAGTTTCGCTCGCTCTTGCCGTTCTTCAACGACGCCTGCAACGTCCCAGTAGAGGTTGAGGTCCACGTCCAACGAGGTGGCGGAAATCATGCTGACCTGACAAAAAGAAGCGTCTTCTTTGAGCGTTTTGGGGTTGTCTTCGACGGCCTTCAGCACGCGTTGGCAAAAGGCGTCAACCGCCTCTCCGTCGGCGTTGATGTCGAGGTGGAGTTGCGTCTGCCACCTGCGCCACCGTCGCTTGCCCCAGTTTTCCACGGGCGAGTTGACCAGGTTGGCGTTGGGCATGGTGATGATCGTGTCTGCAGAGGTTCGAATCAGGGTCGTGCGGAGGTTGATTTCGACGACTTCACCCTCGGCGGTCCCAACGCTGATCCAATCGCCCACCTTGAACGGCCGGTCGAGCAAAACCGTGATGGCGCCAAAGAAATTCGATATCGAATCCTTCGCAGCCAGCGCCAACGCCAGGCCGGAGATGCCCAAACCAGCGATGAGCGATGTCAGGTCAAAGCCCATCGAATCCGCCACAAACACGGCACCGACGAACACGATGATGAACCGCAGGACGCTCTGAAGCGCTGAGATCAGGGTTTTCTCCGTGCCGTCGACCTCATCGTCCGTGTCAAACAGCATCACGATGTCGTGGACGATGTTCACCAAACGGAAGGCCCAAATGACGACGGCGATGGCGACAATGAACTGGAGGATTCCTGGCAAAAAGGTCGCGGCGATGTCCGGCATGAGGACGGGTGAGGTTGCTCGCTCCATGTCGTCGATCATGATGGAGATGACCACGTAGGCAAGGCCGACACCCGCAGCGGTCCCGAGGGCTTTGTCCGAGTCTCGGACCGTTTTGCTCTTGATGGCTTGGGACCGAATGATGGTGCCCAGCACCGTCGGCGCGAACCGCATGGTGATCATTCGGACGATGAAAATCATCACCACCAAGCCGAGAATGGCCAACAAAGTGTAGGTCGTGAATCCGAACACTTCGTTGCGAAGCGCTGAATCCGAGGCGGGGTTCCACAGGCCGTCCATGCCACCCCCAGTGAGTCATTTGGGTTGTTTTTTCCCCTCCCCACAGCACCGTTCACCCTTCGTTGTGTTCGGAACCCGCCTATCCATTTGCACGAACGCTTGAAGAACTGAAACGGATTGGGAGGAACGATAGCATGTCGTCCGCCGCACCTCTTGCTCTCCGCACAACCTCGCCTCGCCCTACGTTGGGTTTTCTCATCGTCCTCCCGCTGCTGCTTTCGTTCGCAGCGCCCGTTGCCGAAAACGCCGTTGCACAGGAGCCGACGACCGGCAACACCCCCGAGGCGATTTGGTCGGACGATTACATCAACATGATTTTCCCGTGGGCGCCGGCCAACGATGACATTCTGCAGTTCAAACAGTACCACACCTACGAGACGATGAAGAACCGAATGATGCGCCTTGCCGAGGACAACCCCTTCATTTTCGAGTACCATGAAGGCATGAACGGGGGCACGAATGCGCGGGGCGAGGTGGTCACGGCCGATGCATATGAGGGGTGGGTGTACGGTCATTCATCACCTTGGATGAAAATCACGAAAGACGTGCAGGGCGGGGACTACAACGACTTTGTCGGCGACAACGGCAACTATCCTGACCGCCACGACGTGATGATTGTCGGCAACCACCACGCTCGAGAGTGGATGTCGGTTCAAGTCCCGATGCTTCAACTTGAAGTCATCGCGTTTTCGTACGAAAACATCGGGTACGACAACGACGGCGACGGTCGTGTCGACGAAGACCCGTGGGGCGATTCCGACGGTGATGGACACCTTGACGATGACGGCGATTGTCGCGAATTGGCTGCCGAGCATCAGGACTCGAACGGCGACGGCACGGCCTGCGGTCCCGGTGATCTCGGGGTGGACGAAGATTACTCCGAGCAGTTCATCACCGACCTCGTGAACTCGCGAGAGATCTACCTCATCCCCATGCTCAACGTTGACGGCAACATCTACGACCGTGAGGTGTTCTGCCCTGCACCCGCCTGGGAATCATGCCCCAGCGGTGGATGGCGCAAGAACCTCCGCGACAACACCGCCACGGGCGTCACACCCATTCCTGACCTCAACGAACAAGTGGACGAAGACTGCGACGGTGTTGACCTCAACCGAAACTATCAGTTTGAATGGGGCGCTCCTTTGGGCGCCACGGGCCCGTTGATTCCCGGGACCTGTTCACCTGCGGAAGGTGAACTCGACGGTTCCAACAACGACGTTTACAACGGACCGGTGGACGATCGGGACAACGACGGTGACGGACAGATCAACGAAGACCACGTTGACGGGAAAGACGACGACGCTGACGGCGTGACCGATGAGGACTGGTGGGGTGGAAACTCCGAGCCAGAGACCAAGTTCATCCAGGACATGACCGAAATGAACGACGACACGGGCGACGGCGCCAGCGAGTTCAAAACAACCCTGACCCATCACTCCTACTCCGAACTCATCCTCTGGCCTTGGGGCCACTGCACGGACTGCCAGAGCCCCGACCATGAGCAACTTGAGTATCACGGACAGAAGATGGCCGACATGACGCAGTACGCGAACCTCCAGTCGTCCTCCCTCTACCCGACCTCCGGTGACTTCTGCGACTGGCACTACGGTGTTCACGGGTCGTACTGCTACACCTCTGAAATCGGCACCGCCTTCCACCAGCGACCTGAAGACATCGGGCACATCGCCGTGCGCAACCTCGGCCTCGGCTTTTACATCGCCGAAATCGCCGACAACCCACGGGAGCGAGCCGACCTTGAGATCGCCAACATTTCTCAACAAAACTACCTCAAAAACGAACAGCAGACCGTCATCCCCGACGAAGGCGACATCCCCATTGATCTGTGCGTGTCCGATCAGTTCCCCTACAGCGCCAAAGAGACCGTCGTTCAATGGCGACAAGTCAAACCGAGTCGCCTGCAGAGCGACTATGGGCCCGCCGAATGGTCGAGGACGCCGTGGGAAAGCACGGGCGTCTCGATGGTCGAGGGCGGATGTCCACTGGCGGCGGGTAACGGCACGCTGCTCCGAGCCATGCTCCCGATATCGGAGACGGCCACCGGCGAGGTTCACTACAAGGCAACGGTGTCCACGTTGGGCGGTACCGATCTGTACCAGTACCCCACTGACAAACCATATTACACGTTGGAAGTGACCTACAGAGCGGCTTTTGGTAGCGTTCCTGGAGCCTTCTTCACCTTCACGGTCGTGGCGACGTTCGTCTGGGGCGGCTTGGCGGTGGCCCTGCGCATCATGCTCAGCGACGACGACGATACCGTATCATCAAAGGATCTCCGTGAAACGACGGGCTCCATCTACGATTTGAAGGAGAGCTGAGGTGGGCCCATGTCCCAGAGCGACCAGTTCAACGGCCGTCTCGGCCTCATTTTTGCGTCGATTGGGGCAGCCATCGGCACGGGCAACATCTGGCGATTCCCCCGAATGGTCGGTGCCAACGGCGGAGGTACGTTCCTCATTCCGTGGCTGATCTTCCTGTTTGCATGGTCCATTCCCCTCGTCATTGCTGAATACGCCATGGGCAAGCGAAGTCGAACAGGGACCATCGGGACCTTTCGAATATTCGCAGGGCGCCGATTCGCATGGATGGGGTTGTGGACCGCATGGATTTCAACCGCCATCGGGTTTTACTACGCCGTCGTCTCCGGATGGACGCTGAAGTACTTCCAGCTCGGCATCACAGGAGCCCTCAACGGTGAGGACGTGGACACCACCGAGGTGTGGAATGCGTTCCTTCAATCCCCGGGCCAGGTCATTTTCTTCCAGTTCATCGTCATCTTGCTCGTGCTTGGCACGATTTGGAAAGGTGCAAAAGCCATTGAGAAGGTAAACTTCTACCTCATGATTTCCCTGTTTGCGCTGCTCTTCCTCACCCTTTTCCTCTCGCTGTGGATGGATCTGAGCGACGGCAGCCTCGACGGTGCGCTGTTCATGTTCACCGTGGATTTCGACATGCTCATGGAGCCTGAAGTGTGGATCAACGGGCTGTCTCAGTCGGCGTGGTCGTGCTCTGCCGGCATGGGCATGTGCATCACCTACGCCGTGTACATGAGCAAGGACGAAGACACGGTGTTGAACGCCTTTACCATGGGCTTGGCCAACAACAGCATTTCCATCATCGCCGGTCTGGCGGTCCTTTCAGCCATCTTTGCCGTGGAGTCCGATCCGCTGGCAACGGTCACGGGCGGCTCCTCGGCCATCACCTTCCTTGCTCTGCCACAGGTCTTTGCACAAGCACCGGGCGGGGCCATCGGACCGCTCGTCATGACGGCCATGTTCTTCTTGGCTCTCTCCTTCGCCGCTCTGACGTCCATGATTTCCACGGTGGAACTCTGTGTACGAAACTTCGTTGACCACGGCTACGAACGAGAGCGCTCCGTGCTCATCACCGGTCTGGCCATCTTCATCTTCGGACTGCCCTCGGCCATGCTCTGGATTAGACTCGATAACGCAGGTGTTGCGTTCCCTGAGTTCCTTGAAGTCCAGGACCACATCTGGGGCTACGGTCTGATGTTTTCCGGTTTGTTCATCGCGTTCTCAATATGGAAATACGGCTACATCAAGTGGCGCGCAGCGGTGGATGAAGGCACCGCACCGCCCGGCTTTTCCGGCTACCTCGGGCTGGGCGTCTCGGCGTTCCGAGACGATTTCATCAACACGGGCGACAACGACATCGAGGTCGGTCGCTGGTGGGACGTTCTCATCTACGTGGCGTTCCCGGTGTTGTTCTTCATCCTCATGGCCTCGTATTTCTCCGACATGATCGCCAACACGCCCAACGTGTGGGACCCCAGCAATCCAAAGGGGCTCAGCATCATCCTCCTGTTCTGGGGCGTGGTGGCGGCGTTGTTCATCGCCCTCAACAGGAAACTCATCCAACGGCCACTCTACCGAAACGTGCCCGAGGGAGCCGATGCTGACATCTCTCAGTTGCCGGGCGGTTCAGACGAACTCATTGGCCAAGTCGGCGACGTCATTGCCGGATTTGAGCACCTCGCTGATTCCATTGATGCAGAACTCGCCGACTGACGGTGATGCTCCGTGAGCGAGTTGTGGGAAACGCTCACGACGGGGCTTGTTCTTTCGTTACTCTTCATCGGTGTGAGCTATTTCTTCTGGCGACGCTACGACCGGCCCACGCCGCTCATGATTGAACGCAAGGAGGAGAAGGAGCGTCTCAAGGAGGAGCGGCGAACGTGGCGTGAGGTTGAAGCTCGAATGCGAGCCGAAAACGAGGAGGCCGAATTGAAGGCTGCCTACGAACGCAGAAAGGCGGAAGAGCGCGCTCGAGCGGTCGTTCCCGACACGGCTGAAGTAAAGGAAGCATGGAAATCCCTCGGCGTTGCCTCGCAGAAATCCACGACGACGTTCGAACCCCAAGACGGCGACGACAACGCCGACGGCCAAACGCTTGTAGAGAGCAAGTTGGACGAACCATCGGTCGACGACGGCGACCTGCTCGAAGCGGTGGACCCGGTGCAGGTGCGTCAGGACAAGGGTGTCCAGTTCGGCGCTGACGAGCCTGATTGGGAACTCATCGAGAAGCTCGAGGAGATCGCCGATAAGGACGAAATCGTGGTGCCCGATGTCCCCGAAGCACCCGATTTGGAGGCGGCCGCACGGGCCGAACGGTCCAACGCCCGCTCCGACGGAAACGTGCTCGAGGAAGAGTAGGCATCGAACGGGACGCTCGGCCCGTTTACGAGCGAAGAGGTCTTGAAGACGCAACGGCACGCTTTGAGCAATGGTGCAACGACCGCGCGGGACTCGGGACTTCACGCCTGCGGCGATGAGGCGGCGATTGGCGCTGGAGCACCTGCTTGAGGATGTGGCGCAGCGCCACGGTTTTTCTCGTGTCCAAACGCCCGTGTTTGAGTCCCTTGAACTGTTCACCGCCAAATCAGGACCGGGCGTCATCAACCAGCTCTACGCCTTTCAGGACAAGGGCGAGCG
>Ga0066364_10000300_pt1 | contig 11119 bp, 23 predicted proteins | sample Knorr_S7_td_Surf_FD_70970 | JGI IMG/M metagenome (GOLD analysis project Ga0066364, IMG submission 70970) | Marine microbial communities from Southern Atlantic Ocean transect - Knorr_S7_td_SurfaceA_ad_6m_LV_A | ecosystem: Environmental > Aquatic > Marine > Oceanic | place: Southern Atlantic...
TGTAGCAGATCTTACATAACGAGTATTATGTTTCTCCAAAACAATCTTTTGAATCTTACCTCCACCCTCTCTAAACATATAGGCAAGTCCTGCTATAAACACGACACTGATCATAATCATTAGATCATAAGGTATTTCTCTTGGTAGAAATACTGCTATGTTTGCCATGTCATGTGATAGCCAGGTGAACCACAGAAAGCCTGTTGTTACCCACTGACCTACACGCCAATATGATTTGTGTTCTTCTTTAACTGGTTTTGCTTCATCTAGTATCTTACTTACTACTATCCAAATAGCATAAGCCGCCACAGCCGCGACAGCATATCCCATCATTGATTTCATAAGCATTTTCTCTAGAACAAACGTAGAAGCAAATGCTGATAACACTAGGAAAGATGTTGATACAGGTACACCTATACGTGTAAGTATTAATAATATTCCAGGCGCCATAGCATGGTACCACTTAATTTCTTCAAATGGAATCTTATTCAGTCTGCCATAGCTGATGTCACCGCCATTGGTGTACCAACCATACCAAAGTGTCCATAACAAAACGGCCGAAGCCGCTCCCCACATAATTTTCCAATTGAATCTCTCATTGTTTGATGCAATCCATGTACCGAGAGTTTGTACTGAATCGTTTGCGATGACGGCGTATCCTGCAAATAGGAAACCCACTGCCATCCATAAGGTGAGTGCGTCCATTTTTTATCTCCTCTGCTTACCGCTTTTACCACGGTGCTCACAAATTAGACCAGGCTCGACTACTGCCTGGCTGGTAACATTATTGTTACAACTTTATTTATAATGTAGCATAAAAAATATTACTTGTCAAGAAAAAGTTATACAAAGTTATTAACATTGGCTCTGGGGGGAGGACTCGAACCTCCACACTAAATATATTGCAGTACATTCAGTATACGATTAACAGTCGTACGTGTCTACCTATTTCACCACCCCAGACTATTTTATATAGTGTCCAATGCACTTATCATTCTTGTCATTCCTATTCCTCCACCTACTCTAGGAAAGAAATCAAACTCCAAGAACTTTTCTAACTCTGCTTCTACTCTGTCTTTGCCAAACAGTTTAAACAGTAGTTCAGAGTATTCTCCGTTTGTGATTGTGTGAAATGTATCACGCATCTGTTCTACATCAGTTGATCGTTCAGCTGATCCTATTGTTTCCATACCGCCCAATATTACATCAATCTTTTTACTTGTGACTCCGTCTGCGTTTCTAGACATGTTCCAGAAAGGACTTGTAAACTCTGGAAAGTGTGTTATCATTCCATAGCCTATCTTTTCTTCATGCTCATGATCAAGTTCTTCTACATCAAAATCTGAAACCCATTTGTAATAAGTTTGATCTGAAAGTTCAGGAAAGCCTAGATATTTACATAGTTCTATTTCCATTTCTTTTAATTTGTCTACGTTGCCTGGCATTTCAAATTCAAACATTGGAAATATTATATCATGTCTGCCTTCTACAGCATTCGGTTCCTGCCTATAGGAAGTGGAGACACAAAAAAACCCCTTACTAGAGGGGCTACTTAATAGTTCATGTTCCAGCCACATCTGGCCTGTCTGGGGTAAGGGCCATACCTGCCCTGCGTAATTGTATGTTGCTACATTGAATGGATCTTCACATGCGGCGAGTATTGATAATCTGTTTTGTGTGTGGACTTCTTCAAATCCTTTATCCAAAAAAAATGACCTTAAAAGGCCAACTGTTTTAGTAAACTTTGTGGGGGATATTAGTTGCGTCATTTCATTTTCCTTTTTGCTATTGTCAAGTCAAAAAAAATTTCGGTCAAAAAAAATTCGACCTTATTCTTTTGTCGAGATATTTATCTCATTCAAAAAAAAGCCAGGTTTCCCTGGCTTAATTTATTTTCGTTTACCGCTGATGAACTCCCATTCTTCATCGGTGTAAGGCCACATTAAAGTTCTCCAAGTAACTTTTTAAGTTTCTTTTTGCTTTTTCCTCTTACCTTAGCCTTAGCGATGGCATCTAGGTTTGATGTATCTCCGTCGACTATAACAAGTGCAATCATACCCATTGAAGCATGTGGTGTACACTGGTACAGGTAAATGCCTGGTGTGTCAAAAGTAATGGCAACTTCTTTGTTGTTCTTACTTTTCTTTGGTAGATCCCATCCGTCTGGACCAGCTATGAAATGGACATTGTGTCCTTTTGATGCTGGCAACCAAGTGATAGTATCTCCTGCGTCGATCTCAGCAACATCAACTGAATAAACCATTTTTTCTTTTCCAAGTTTATTCAACATGTCAATCGACATATCGGCGGAATACGCCATACTAGATACAAAAACTACTGCAAATACTGATACTACTAATGTAATTAAGTTCTTCATTGCTACTTCTCTCCTTGTAATTTAGTTTTTTCGATCATTAATGCTTTTGCTTCGGCATGCATACCTTGTCTAGTAAGCTCTGCCGCCGCTCGAGCGTAACTGGCTATTTCGGCAAATCTTACAATGCCTCTTCCTACACCTGCTAGCCATTCGCAGAATGCACAATACGTCATAGTGATAGCGTTCATTAGTAAATTCCTTTCCTCGCTAAATGTTGTTGTCGTCTTTCTAGTTCTTGTAAACTAGATGATTGACCTAGATAATCCTCTACCATTCTTTGCCTATAATGATTGTAGCTAAAGAATTTGGTGATAGTTTTTAGTACAGAAGCCATCATATGTGCTTCCCCACCACTGGAACTTTACCTGGGTTGTATTTTATAAAATTGTAAGCCAGTTCCCACTGCTTACCATATTCTACTTGTGCCCATCTTCTGAGTTCAGTATCAGGATTACTATATGTCATCCATTTAACAAATCTCATAAGGCTGTCGCTCAGAACTTTTGCCATTTTTTCTCCTTAGAAATATATTTTTTTTGGATGCTTGAGGAAAGCAATACCCCGGAACTTCCCCGGCGGTGCAATTACCTTTGGTAACCGTCAATCGCTTGTATGGCACTGATGCCGTGCCCTAGTCTTTCCTAGTGTCTATGTGTGTGAACATTGCGTTCAGTTGTATTTACCACACAGGCTTAATATAGGTATTAAAATAGGTGGCATGGCTGTCTTGCGTTTTTAGCAACACTGAATTTTACCTTAAAAGTTGATCTTTAGAAAGTTTGTATCCACTTGCTTTCCATTTGTCTCTTAGTTGAGTAAGTTGTCTTCCAACATCAACTCCTGGCTCCATTCCTTTTGCTATTAGATCTCTTCCTTGTACAGGAAAATCAGGTGCTTCATAATTCCTAATTACATCATCTAAGGATTTCTTGCCCTGTAAACTAATCAAATGAAGGACCATTTCTTTTGGATAGCCGTCGTGTATCAAATCAACAGCACTATCTTTTGATAATGAATTCTTTTTGTTTTGTACCAAAAATCTTAATAATTGTGTTTCTTCGTTACTCATCTTCCAAGTGTCAGCAAGAGTCACATCATTCACAAGCACCGCCAAAGGAACAATAGGATTATCAGTCTTTGCTAATTTTTTTATAGATCGAGCATTATCAACAGGAAGTTGAATTGCTTTTGCTACTCCAGTTTCTCCCATGTAACGTAAACTTTCCTCTACATTTCTACTTACTAGCATCTTTTTAAGTTCAGACCATATGCGTTCTACACTTATTCTTTTAAGATCATTTGCGTTGTTTGCTATTGCTTTTATAGTATTTTGATCCCACTTGGGATCTTCCAGTTTACTTTGAAATCTAAAATATCTAAGAATCCTAAGAAAATCTTCTTTAATTCTTTCATCTGGATCTCCAACAAAGGCACTTACCTTATCCTGTAAGTCGTCCATTCCCCCAAAGTAATCATATAGTTTACCTTTGAAGTCAAGGCTCATAGCATTGTAGGTTAGATCCCTACGCTCAGCATCTTGTTTCCAATTCTTTACAAATTTTACTTTTGCCCGTCTGCCGTCTGTTTCTTTGTCAGCTCGTAAAGTTGTAATCTCATATGGAGTTTTGTTTATAATAGCAGTGATGGTGCCGTGTTCTATGCCTGTTGGTTTATTTTTTATATTGTTTTTATCTAAAAGTTCTACCACATCTTTAGGATTAGCATCAGTGGCCAAGTCAACATCTTTAGGAAATTTTTTAAGAGCAAGATCTCTTACTACACCCCCTACCAAACGTATTTCATGTCCAGCTTTATTGAATACTGTACCCAACTTTTTAAGTTCAGGAGTCATCAGCTCTTTAAATGCTGTGGTGTTTATCTTTTCAAATTCGTTAGCTCTCATAATAATATATTTATTTGAGTATTGATTTGACCTTCCACGGAGTAAAACATACTGTACCTAAACTAATATGATCCGCTCCTGCTTCTAAGTATTGTTCAGCATCACTTTTGTTTTTTACGCCGCCACCCGCTATGATCTGTACGTGTGGGTGTTTACTTTTTATATACTGTATTAACCTAGTAGTATAGGGCACTAAAACCTTTCCGCTCAATCCTCCAAGTTCTGTTGGTAATGTGTTACTCGCATGTATTGTATTATAACCGCAATCAACAATTTTGTCAACAAGTTTTTCAGATGCTGTTGGAGGTATCTTTACTATACACCATTTGTTTCTCATGTGTCCTGGAAACTTATCAAAGCCTTCAAATGATGTTGTATCTTCGTGTGTGTTTAGATTTGGACAACTAATGTTTAATTCTATGTTACGGTCTGGACTTATTGCTAATCTTATTTTTTCCCAATCTAAAGGCTCCAAAGCGGCTATGCTTAAAACATTATCATATGAAGTTCGTAGCATACCTTCATGTAAGCCTGCGTTCCTTAGGCCTATTTTGTTTCGCCAGGATCTTCCTTCATCTGTTTTGACGTAACGTAATGTTTTGATAATTTGTGAAATAAGTCCCGGCCTTGGCTTGAATGTCCAAGTGCCGGTTACACTTATTGCTTTCTTAAATTTAAGATAGTTTCCAAACGGTGCTGAAATAAAAAACAATTACTTCAGCCATGCTATCTTTTCACCAGCTTTTACTCTGCGTTTATGTTCTTCTACAGAGCCTGGAAATCTCCATGCCCATATGGCAACCAATGCCATAAAGCCACCACTCCACATAACTGCTTTTATGTTTTCTGTAGTGAACCATAAAAAGGCAAGTGAAGATGCCATAACGGCAATCATTAGATACTTTCCTTTTGTAGGAAATACTTTCTTTTGTACCCAATTTTTAAGAAATGGGCCAAAGTATTTGTGATTGTATAACCAATCATGCATACGTTTACTGCTTTTCGCAAAGCAATATGCCGCAAACACTAGGAAGATAGAGAAAGGAATGCCTGGCAAAATTACTCCAACGTATGCCATGCCTAATGATAAAAAGCCTAACCCCATCCATATATATTTTTTAAATTTACTCATTTAATACCTTTCATTATACGCACCCCTCTTTGTTGCGTTTAAATGTTTTTCTTAAAGAATCTACCAACTCATGCATTAAAGCATCCGAATGAAGAGGAGTTGGTGTTACACGCAACCTTTCAGTGCCTACGTCTACTGTAGGCCAGTTGATAGGTTGTATGTAAATGTTATAGTCGGTAAGTAGAAGGTCACTCATTTTTTTACAGAGCTTGGCATCTCTTATCATCACAGGAACTATATGTGTTGTAGCACAATCAAGCACTTCTATGTCTTGTTCTCTCAACATAGCTTTCAACTTAATTGCTCGTTCTTGATGCTGTATCCTCAGTTCATTGTGATCCATAACATATTTGATACTGGCCAAAGCACCAGCACAAATTACTGGAGACGTACTCGTGGTAAAGATAAAGCCAGAGGCAACAGATCTAATTGCGTCTATGACAATGCTATCCCCGGCGATATAACCACCTTGAACACCAAAGGCTTTACCTAATGTGCCGTTTACTATATCAACTCTGTCTTGAAGTCCACACTCTTCCAGTTTGCCTGCTCCATGTTTACCATAGAGCCCCACAGCATGTACTTCGTCAATATAAGTCATAGCATCATATTTGTCTGCCAAATCGCAAACTTCGAGCATAGGACTAACGTCTCCATCCATGCTATACACGGATTCAAAAACGATACAAGGCGTACCTGACACGTTTTTAAGTTTCTGCTCCAAGTCGTCCATGTCATTGTGCTTCCAGATAACCTTTTTAGCACCACTGTGTCTTATGCCTTGGATAAGTGAAGCGTGATTTTTGCTGTCACTTAAAAACACAATGTCGGGAATGATCTTGCTTAAGGCGACAAGCGTCCATTCGTTTGCGACATAGGCGGACGTATACAATAAAGAAGTTTCTTTCTTATGTAATTTTGCTAATTGGTGTTCAAGAGCTACGTGGTAATGACTAGTACCACCTATGTTTCTAGTACCTCCTGAACCTCCTCCTGTTTGATCTAGTGCTGTGTGCATGGCATCAAGGACCACTTTGTTCTGTCCCATACCCAAGTAATCATTAGAGCACCAGTTTACAATATTTTTGATAGCATACTGTGAATACCAGATAGCTTTAGGAAAGTTACCTCTTTCTCTTAATATGTCATTAAAGACACGGTATTTTCCTTCATCTTTTAGATTTTGTATTATCTTTTCGAACGGCTTTTTGTCTATCATTTATATACTTCTTATAGGTTGCTTGATCAATATGTGTATATGCCCCCATGAAAGGGTGTATAACTGTAATTATCCCTGCCCTTGCTGATTCAGATTCAAACTCATTTATCATGTTGAGCCACTGTTTGATCTTTTTAAACATGCTATTACTTATCAGATAAATACAATTAGAAAAGGATTTTGGTATGGCAACTATTAAATGTAAAGGACTAACAGGTGTAGTGTTTGATCTAACTGTAACAATGGGATCAACAACTATGAATCAATTAACTGCCTTAGCACAGGCAATAGAAGGTCAAGAGATCACAACAGCCGAGTATGAGGACATTGCCGCTACTAAAAATTTAACAATAAATCAAACGAATAATGGCGGTGATACACTAACAGCCGCAGGTCTAGTTGAAGGTGATATGGTACAATGTGTGCCATTAGGTAGAACAACAAGTAGAACCAAAAGGCAACGACAAGAATCAATACTTAAAATAGCAGTCACAAAACGTAAAGGCTTGGCCGCGGCAGATACAAATGCCAACTATTACAGAACTGCTAATACAAAATCCAAAGCAAACCTTCCAACATTGTATAAGGCAGGAGATAATGTCACTGCCAATAGAATAGACAATGCTAATTCTGGAGGACTTGTAACAGGGAGACCTTGGACCTAATGGTAATTGAGTTGGCCATGGCTGGCATGTTACAATGTTTTATAGCTCACAAACAAATAGTAGAAGACGATATTAATTGTTTCTATCAATGTGTAGACACGACTAAAGAGTTTGCGAGTACACTCAAAGAATATCAATGTCCTCGTGTCCTATACGTTGATCGCAAACCATTGCCTTTCAAAGAACGTGATCGAAAAGCAAATAAATGGACGCAAGAGCAAATGGACATAATCAATACTCCTAAATAGATTAACCCCCAGCATCATTTCTAACACTAGGGGTTGCCTTTTATAAACTTTTGTGTTCTATATATCGGCTATGCCGGAGTTTTATCCTTTTTGCTTGTACCTTCAACGAAACTGTAAAACTTTTCAGCTGTCTCAAGTACTGCTTCTACTCCCGGTACCTTAGGTAATTCTACCTTGGTAACGATCTCTTCGCCATCCTTCGCAATAGAAGTTGACCAAGCACCAAACTTTGCGTGGTAATCGTTCCACATTTCGTTCTGTGCCATCTCCAAGATCTTGGTTCGGATTTCATATCCGTTTTTATTGTACTTTACTTGTGGGGTAAATGACTTCATAAAGTCAGCCATTTCTTGTGGTGTTTTAAACATATACTTCTCCTTCTGTGTTTATGTGTGTACTTTTATTTATATGTTTAGTTTGTTTTGCTATTAAAAAACGATGTAACTTTATTAAACAAGTTTCCAATTTGTTCTTTATTCCTAGCAAATTGATCTTTACTATCCTGCCAACTATCTTTTTGGAATTGAATGATTTCATTCTTTTCATTTACTAACCATGTTGTGATCTTGTTTTCTTCTGCTTTAGCGTGATTAATAACTAACAAAAACGAAAACGCTACTATCAATATAATGAATAATTGTGGTAAGTTATCTTTAATGTTCATTTTTTCCTCTATCTGTTGCCTTTCTCTTAACTATAAGAGCAGAACAAATAAAAGTCAACCTATTTTGGTTAGATAGATGTTTTTTGGATTGCTGGACCAAATTCCGTACCGGCGCCAACTACACACCACATTTCAGGAAAGCCAGCTGGTTTGAACTTCACAACCATTGTCCAAGTCTTTGTGCTTGGGTTGACAAACAATGTTAAAGGTCCTGGTTGTAAAATTAGATCAGGTCTTATTATAAATGTATTACCTTCCGCTATAGGCACTTCGCCATAGTCGTCTACCATCTTCTGTATTTTATCAGGTGGACCACAGTCAATTAACGACGGCAATCTAAACATGTCTTCAAAGATTTTGTTGTCGGGTGCGAGTGTTTCAGGCTCTTTAGGGGTGCCTTCTCCAAGATGTTCTGCGTAGGTTACAGTAGAACAAAAGATTAAGGCCGCTAATACGAGTGAAAGTAATTTCATTTTAAGTTCCTCTATGTGTGTTAAAAGTATTTAGCTGTTTAGAAATAGGTTTCTAACATTCTGGTACTAGCAAGTTCAATAGCTGACTTCCATTGGGCATCACCGTCAGTCGTGTAAAATATAGACTCGCTTGGTTCTATAAGTAACCAAGCATTTCGTTTGTAGATCTCATCCTGTAGTTGAGGAACTACCCATGTACTCATTCCACTCATCATTCTCCAACACTTAGGCATATTGCCTGACAATAGTTTCTCAAGCATAAGCTCGTCTGATGATACACAGTTGCCATGACTTGATCTAAAAGTGTTTGAACTGCTCCAATCATCTGTGTGAAGTAATAGTAACGACTGTTCATTGACTGGTCCGCCCTTATATAACTTGCCTGTGGCCCCGCTGTTGTGGTAACCTCTCATTGAATGTATATCCGCAAGTGTAAGGTTGGATGGTTTGTTTAGGCATAAACCTAGGACAACTTGTTCCTGCTGTTCGTAGATATAGATGACGCTGTTAGAGAAGTGGGGATCTCGCAAAAAATGGGGTTTTGCTACGAGCATCTTGCCCTTGAAGTTAGATTCCATTTTAACTCCAATCAGGCAATGGGCCACCGTGATCTTTGCCTTTGATCTTTTTGCCTCCTACGGTAACTCGTCTTTTCCCAATCTTATGACTCTTCTTTCCTTCTCTTTTTCTCAATCCTTGTGACTTACAAGAAGCAAGAGCACTTGCTCCTAATGAGTCGTTAGGACGTGATGAGCGACAGAGCTTTTTAGAGGCCTGCCACTCATTGTTAATCTCACTGTCTAATTCTGTGTTTAGTTCTACTATCTTCATGCTATCTATATTTATCTGCGGTGCACATCAACTCCTCCTCTCTGGTGGTAGGTATGCTGAAGGTCAAGGCCTTTCTAGGACCTCTAGTGGTGCCTATAACCACTTCTCCAGACTTTTCAAAGAACTCAATCTTGGTGATTCTTGCTTTTGCCTTGTTTTGACCAACAAGGATTTCATCGCCTATCGCTAGGCTAAGATCTAGGTGTCGCATTTTCATTGGATTCTCCATGATGTGATGTTGTCCTTTCATTTATACTTTGGACAATAATATTTATGACTCAGGCCCCGCTGTTATACACCAGGTAAATACTTTTATGAGGTACCAATTACTCAACGATGACATTGGTAAGTTTCTAATAGTCGATACCTGGTATGCCCAGATTTTGGCTAAGGTATCCACGATGGCTCTTGCGGCTAGAATATGCCAAAACCTTAACAAAAGGCTAGGTACAGACAATAATTTACAAGAACATATCCAAAAACACTTGACAAACGAAAATTAAGACTATATTATATGCAGGAACTTAGGCACTAAAGGAGACACACATGGGCTATCTAGAAATTTTGACAATGGCATTTGCTTTTAATTTAATTCATATCGCAGTCACCGGCGAACCTTTCATGATCACCATAGGAGGATAGAATGAAGAAGTTTGTTTTATTATCCTTGTTATGTATTTCTTTGACGGCATGTAGTGGCCACTCTAATATGAATATCACTAATGAATGGTTTATGGACCGGGTCACTAAACCAGGTGTGAAGTCTTATGATCCACCGAATGGTGACTGGATCTTTATTGCCAACGAACCTAACGGTGCGATGAGGTCTTTAAAGAGAAACCAAAACTGGACCTGGGAATATGGAGCGAAGACAGGCATCGCTCCTCAGTATTAATCTTTCAAAAAAAAATTACCAAAATAGGTTGACAATTATCTCTGGTGACTATATTATATGCATATAGTTAGGCAAACAGAAAGGCAAGAGGGTTCAAATATGTTTTACATTTACGAAAATTCATCAACTTATATTATAGGCAAGCCAGACAGAAATGGTGTTGCCCGTCCAGACCACAGTCAATCTTATAAGACTATGGCATCAGCCAAAGCAGGACTCACTCGAATTGCTAAGGCGAGCGGATTACTACAGACTGATCCAAATTATCCACTCTATAGATATAGCATCTGTGAAGCAGAAAAGTTTCACAGAGATATAGAAAAGTCTGTTAAGAAGAAAAATGCTATGAACGGCAAAGAGTTTATGGAGAAAGTGAATACTCCATATTATTGTTCACCATCATCAGAAACCTACTGGAGTATGTAATGGGATTAGAAACTTTATCAACCGTGGAAATTAGAGAACGATATCACAAGTTAGGCAAAGATGTTCCAAATATGTTTTGGCAACATGGAACGATGTGGATCGACACTGAAGACACAGATGACCTTAGAATAATCAAAGAGGTCATGGAGGACGAGGTGCTTAATCAAAACTTAACCGTTGACTTTAATTTACTAAAGGCAACTGAAACGGAGCCATGGGACCAATGGTCCATGGACATAGTGGAGAAATAATAATGAACACAATGCAAAGCAGAATGCTGATAGAA
>Ga0066364_10000307_pt1 | contig 11001 bp, 8 predicted proteins | sample Knorr_S7_td_Surf_FD_70970 | JGI IMG/M metagenome (GOLD analysis project Ga0066364, IMG submission 70970) | Marine microbial communities from Southern Atlantic Ocean transect - Knorr_S7_td_SurfaceA_ad_6m_LV_A | ecosystem: Environmental > Aquatic > Marine > Oceanic | place: Southern Atlantic ocean...
ACTAGAACTCTAACAGGAAGCGGAACAGGTACAATATATGTAAAAGTTGATTCTGGTAGTGGAAATGATCTGTTTGTATTTTCACAGACACAAGGTGGTACATACTCAACATTTGCAAATCAAACTGGTTTTTTAGAGGGAGCAACATATACATTTGATCAGAGTGATTCATCTAACACTGGTCACCCAATGTTATTTTCTATCACTCCAGATGGTACACATACTACTGGAGGAGTAGCATATACTACAGGTGTGACTACAACAGGAACAGCAGGACAAGCTGGTGCACAGGTAGAAATAGTGATGAGTTCAGCAACACCATCCATACTGTTTTTCTACAATGTAACTACAGCTGGAATGGGACGTTACGGTGCATCTCCAGACAAATTTGGTACAATCAACATCCACGACTACTGGCATTTAGATAGAATTACAAAACAAGATAGACAATATTTAAACAGACAATTCAGTTATAGTCAGCAAGGTGAAGGTGCTGATTTATATGTTATTGATACTGGTGTAAGAGGAGCAAGTAGACCAACAGGTAACAACGCAGCACTACACTCAGAGTTATATGATCCGAACTTTGTTACTGACTTAAACGGTACTACAGAACAACAGAACTATAGAGTTTTCCAGATGTCAAACTATTCTGGTGCTCACGGAACTAATAACGAAGACGACAACGGACATGGTACTCACTGTGCTATTTTGGCAGCTGGGAGAACAGCTGGTGTCAGCAGAAGATCAAAGATATATTCACTTAAGGCATTTGATAGTACACTAAACGCATCTTATACAAATATACTTGGTGCATATCAAGCAGTTATAGATCACAACACCAGTGGTAATGCAAATTACAAAGGTAATAATCGTCCAGCTGTTATCAATGCATCTTTCGGTCCTACCATACCAACACAGAATTATCCTTACGTTGAATTAAATGACGCTGGCTCTGACAGTGGAACTGATGAAGAGATACTTGATGACATTGAAGGAACTATATCAAGCACATACAATATTATTATTGTAAGGTCAGCTGGTAATGGATTTAAAAATAGTGCAGATGCTTTTGCAGGACCTATACAAGGAAAATGCATTGCTGGTACAAGAACTGCAGGATATGCTGACAATACTAATGGCGGTATAAACAATGTAGATACAAATCAAAACAAAGTATCTGTTGGTGCAACTGAATATAATGATAGATGGGGAAACTTTTCAAACTATGGTTCTGGAGTAACAATAGTAGCACCAGGTTCTAGGATATTAGTCCCACAATATGACTGGTTAGCAAACACACCTCAAACAAGTGCAAGTAACTATACCACTATAAGTGGTACATCATTCGCAGCACCTATAGTTGCTGGTATTGCTTTGGCGTGGTGTGGTGCAAATGGATATACACTTACTACCAATAATTTAACAGGATCATTTAAAACTTTCTGTAGAACCACTGATGCTACTGGAGATATAAGAAAAGGTTCATCCACATATTATCCAACTAATAGTATAGAAGATAAGAAATTAATAGACAATCCATATGTCACTCTTTCTGGAAGTAACTTCTTAGAAGTAAAATTTAATCCAGCTGATTCAGCTCATTTCCTAGGAAATGTTGGTAGGAAGTGTCAGTTAAGAACAACTGGATCTACAGCAGGATCTGGTGGTGCAGTGTCAAACACTTACAATATAACAGTAACCGCACCTAGTTTTTTATATTACACATTAAATGGAACTGATAGAAATGGTGCTGTTAGTGGTAACAATGCAGGATGTACAATAAATGTTGGAGACACATTAAACTTTAACTTATCAAACGTAGCTGGTAGTCACCCAACATACTTTAAAACAGTTCAAGGAACTGGAACTAGTAACTTGGTAAACACACCAGCTGCAACAGGACAAGGTGCTACTGGAAACTCTGTTCTATCATGGACACCAAATGCTACAGGAACTTACTATTATCAATGCTCTGCTCATAACTCAATGTATGGAACTATTACAGTTCAAGCAGCATCTGGTGGATCAGGTGGTATTACTGTTGGTGGTATAGATGTCTCAGGTCTAGCACAATCTGGATGGTTAACTATACAGGCAGAAAGTGCAGTTAACAATAGTATTACTGTACAGAATACTTCAAATGCTACTGCTGGTACAACTGGTGGTGGTTCAAATAATTATCTCGCACTGATAAAACCAGAAGCAAAGACACACGAAAGTATTGATGGTGTCGTTTATACACAAACAACACTACGTTCACAGACAGACGCACAAGAAGCTTTAGGTACAGGTTCATATACAAACATAGCATACTATCCTTTAGATTCAGGTGTTGACTTTGATTATTCAGGAACTGGTTCTTCACTGACTAAAAAGATAGGTGCATTCTTCCCATATGTTGATAGCACGGTAACTTGGACAACAAACACTGGTGCACTAAATGGTAGTCCATATGCAAATGGTGCTAGTGTTAGTGTTCAATTAGGATTAGACGGAGTAACATTTGCTAACGAACCAACATTTGAGGCATACACTCTTAGTGGAGATGGTATAGGTGCATCTGGATTAACATTTAATACCTCAACAGGTGAGTTATCTGGAACTGTAACATCAGATTATCTTGATACAACATTTAACTTTGTAGTTACTGAGAATGTAACTCAAAATGCTCGTTCATATTCATTCACTACAACAGGAACTGGTGTTCTAATAACTGTTACAGGAAACCCTTCAGATACAACAATAGAAGCTGGTGCAAATATCAACGCTACCTTCGGTCCTGTTGCTGCTACAAGTTCTGATGGTTCTACTATCTTATACCAGTGGGAATACTCAAGTAATGGTGGTGCTGGTTGGTCTAACGTAGTTAATGGTGGTTTTTATAGTGGTGCTACTTTAAGCACTTTGAGTGTAGACGATGAATACTCACTCAACAATTATCAATATAGATGTAAGATGGAAACGTCTACATCTATTGCACCAGGCACAACCACTGCTGCTACCTTAACTGTAAATCGTGTCATCACTGTTGATACACAACCAGTTAATTCTCAACCAATGGCACCCGCAGCTGGATCCTTTACTACTGCTGCTAGTACAAAAGATGGAGCTAATATTACATACCAATGGCAAATCTCACAAAATGGAGATGGTGTAACATTTGCTGATATTGGTGGTGCTAATAGTACAACATATACTACAGGTAGTACATCATATGACAATGACTATGGTGACTACTACAGATGTAAATTAAACGTCGCTGGAGCACCAGAAGTATTTACAAATTCTGCAAGAAACTTAGTACAAAGAACAATCAATATAACATCTCAACCATCTAATGTAACTGGTGCAGTTGGTGGTACATCATCCTTTGGTGTTGCTGCAACTACATCTGATAATGATGCAGGAGACATTACATATCAGTGGCAAGTATCAATAACCTCTGGTGCTTCATGGTCTAATGTATCTGAGGGAACTGGTGGTACAACAGTAACTTATACAACTCCTACATTAACTACAGCATACGATGGATATCAGTATCGTTGTTTATTGTCAGCAAATGGTGCAACAACTATACCATCTAACGTTGCTACATTACAAGTAGAAACTGTAACTGTGGTTGTATCAACTCAACCAAATAGTGCTACAGTCAATGAGGGTGCTACTGCAACATTTAGTACACTAGGTGATGTAACAATGGCACCTGTTGGCGGTAACGCAGCATCATCTTCATTTGAGACAGAACAGTTTGATACCCCTAGTGGTGGTGGAGGTGGTGCAGCTGGACAGTCATCACATAGTCCTAGTGTCACATATCAGTGGGAGAAAACTGATGATGGTAATAGAAACATTACAGTTACAGTTGGAACTGATACAGTTGGTGGTCAAGCAACAGGTGTATTTTATTTTGATGGTGTAGAAAAACCATCATCTTATTCAGTAAAGAAAGGATCTACTTATATCTTTGATCAGTCAGATTCAACCAACTCTAGTTGGAATAGTCAAGAACATCCAATGATGTTTAGTACAACACAAGATGGAGAGTTAGCTGGTGGAACTCATTATATGATGGGAGTTACCTATAAGTTAGATGGTGCTACTGTCACGATGGCTGGATATGTTAGTGGATTTGGTGCTGCTACTACTCGTACAATAGAATGGACTGTACCTATTAATGAACAGAATGCAACACTTTGGTATTGGTGTCATTTCCATACAGGTCAAGGTAATAGCATAGCTGTATCAGATCAAACATGGAATGCACTTGGTGGTGCAACTTCTGCATCATATACAACTGCAGCAACAACTTATGCAGACGATCATCAAGACAAATATCGTTGTAAGATAGATGCTGTTGGAGCATCTGGTTCGGCATATACTAACGCTGTTGATCTTACAGTTTTAAGAACATTTTCTATTACTGCACAACCCGCAAACGCAACTGCAAACGAAGGTGCGACTGCATCATTCTCTGTTACTGCAAGTGGTAGCAGTGGAACTCCAACATACCAATGGGAAAGATCTGACGATGGTGGAAACAATTATACTCAGGTAACAGGAGCAACCAGTGCATCATATACAACTCCAACTCTTACGTTTGCTGCAGACAACAATGATCGTTATACATGTACTGTATCTCTTGTAGGTTCATCTGCTCCTATAACATCTACGTTTGCTTTACTAACAATTTTACGTGTTATATCAATTCAAACACAACCACAAAACGTTGGCGTTATTGAAGGTAACACTGCAACATTTAATATTGTGGCATCAATAACAAGTGATGTTATAACATACCAGTGGCAGAAGTCAACTGATAGTGGAGTAAATTGGAGCAATATAAATGGTGCAAACTCAGCATCATATACAAGTCCTGCTACAGTTTACCCAACAACACCATCAGAACAATTCCGTTGTATTTTAAGTAATCCAAATGCGACAACTGTTACATCAAACGCAGCAACACTTACTGTTAATGAATCTGAATTTGTATCTGCACCTAGTAGCATCACTCCTGTTATTGATACTGATACCAGTAAAACATTCTCTAGATCACCTGTTATTAACACATCAGCATTTGTTGTAGAGTATTCTGGATCAGTTCACTTCTCTAGTTTCTGGAGAATAAGAAGAGTCAGTGATAACGTAACTGTATACAGCACAGCAGATACATTTGCTAGTGGTGATACTGGTAATAAAACATCTCTTACTGTTCCAGCTGGAACTTTAGACTTTGATACTGCGTACTCTGTACAGGTTAAATTTAGAGATAATGCTGGTCTTGAAAGTGCATTCTCATCAGCAGTAAACTTTACAACTCCGTTGGTTGACCAACCAGATATACAAACAATTACACCAGCATTCAATCCAACGATTAATGTTAATGCTATTGCAATGAAGACTGGTTATTCACATACATCTAGTGATTGGCAGTTCTCTCCTGCAAATACTTTTGCAACTATTGTTCACCAATCTCTTGGTAACTCAACAAACTTACTATCTTATACCTTACCTGGTGCAGTAAACTTAAGTGCGAATACTACATACTATGTAAGAATAAGATTTAATATCAATCCTACCTAACATGGCAACTCCATCAACTAGACAAGGACTTATAGATTATGCACTACGTCAAAATGGTGCACCAGTCCTAGAAATAAACATAGAGGATGATCAGATAGATGATCTAGTGGACGATGCTGTCCAGTTTTATAATGAAAGACATATGGATGGTTACATCAGAACCCATCTAAAAGTTCAGTACAGTCAGTTAATGTTAGATGCTATGACAACAGATACTGATACTACTGTTGCTTCTGCAACATCTAATAATCAGACTGTTACATTTAAAGAACAGAACAACTACATCAAGATGCCACCATACGTGACATCTGTGGTTAAGGTATTTGATTTTGTATCTAAGAATGTCACAAACTTATTTGATGTTAGATATCAGTGGAGATTGAATGACCTTTGGGATTTAACTCAAACTGAGATCCTTACATATGAGATGGTCAATAGAAGATTAGAAGATATCTACTATCTGTTAGAAGGACAAAAACAGATTAGATTCCAAAGACGTGGTGATAGATTATATCTTGATTTAGATTTTAAGACTGATGTTCCCGAAGATCAGTTCCTAGTTCTAGAATGCTATCGTGCAGTTGATCCTACACAATTTGCAGATGTTTATAATGACGTATGGTTGAAGAGATATGTAACTGCATTGATTCAAAGACAGTGGGGTGCTAACTTAATTAAGTTCCAAGGAGCACAGTTACCAGGTGGAATTACTATGAACGGTGAGTTCATTTACAATGAGGGTAAAGAAAAGGTGCAAAAATTAGAAAACGAAATGCTTACACAGTATGAAATGCCACCTCTAGATATGATAGGATAATGGCAAGAAATACCTACTTCACAAACGGTACTAGGAACGAACAGTTCTTACAGCAAAATCTTACTGAGGAATTCATTAAGATGTTTGGTATGGATATTCTCTATTGTCCTAGAGAAATCATGCTAACAGATGGTGTATTTAATGAAGAGGTTATTGGTCAGTTTAATGATTCATATATTATAGAAGCATACATGGAAAACTTTGATGGTTTCCAAGGTGGTGGAGACTTGCTTACAAAGTTTGGTGTAGCACAAACAGATGAGATAACTATGATCGTTTCATCTCAAAGATTTACAGATCTTATATCACAATTTCTTCTACTGGACAAGGATTACAAAGCTCCAGAAAGACCACAAGAAGGAGATCTGATATACTTACCACTTACTGCTAACTACTTTGAAATTAAATTCGTAGAGCACGAAGAACCTTTTTATCAGTTAGGTAAAGGTTACGTATATAAATTAAGAGCTGAATTATTCGAGTACAGCGACGAGCAAGGAGATGTATTTGCTGGAGATGATGAGATAGTAGATTACGGTTACACTGTTAAACACTACTATCTTACAACTGCTGGTGTAACAGCAACAGGAGATGCAGTATTATCTAATGGTGCATTGACTAATATCTTTATTACTGATAATGGTAGTAGTTACAATGAGACACCTTCGATTACAATAACTGGTGATGGACAAGATGCAGCTGCAGAAGCATTCTTAGTGAATATAACTCTGAGTGGTGGATCTCCAACTAAATCTGCTGTGATTAGAGGAGTTGTAAAAGAAGGACAAATAAGATCAGTTAACATAGTTGATGGTGGTGAAAACTATGATGAAGACAGAGTTACTATGAATGTTACAGCACCTGACTCAGGTGGTATCAATGCAACTCTAGTGCCTACATTTACCAATGGAGTGTTAACTGCAATTAACATTTTGTCAGGTGGTTCTGGTTACAAAAGTGTAAAACTCATAGATATAACTAACGGTGGTAGTGGTTATACAAATGCAACTGTTGCATTTACTGCTGCACCATCAGGTCTAACTGGTACATTTGCTGTACCAGAACAAGTGACTGGTGCTACATCCTCTGCAACTGCTCAACTAGTTGAGTGGGATGCTCAGGAAGGATTTATTAAACTAAAATCTCCTACTGGTTCATTCCTTATAGGTGAAGCAATTGTAGGTGACACATCAGGAGCGACTATTATATTAGATAATAGAAATGAACAGGCAACCGCTGACCCTAAATATTCAGAGAGTGTAACTTTTGAATCTCTAGGTGATGATATTATGGACTTCAGTGAATCAAACCCATTTGGATTAGCAGGAAACTTATAACATGTTAGGTGCATACACATACAATAAAATTATTAGAAAGTGCGTTATTGGATTCGGTACTCTCTTTAATAATATAGAATGTCGTAAAGAAAACGCAGACGGTTCAATATACAGTAGGATGAAAGTACCACTAGCGTACGGTCCTAGACAAAAATTCTTAGCAAGACTAGAACAACAGGCAGATCTTAACCAGAAGGTTGCGATCACAGTTCCCCGTTTATCTTTTGAGATGACAGGTATATCATATGATAGTGCTAGAAAACTTGCTCCAACTACACTCAGTTTAAAATCTGCTGACAAAGATACAGTAAGAAAACAATTTACTCCCGTACCATATAATATAGATTTTGAACTCAATGTAATATCAAAAACAAATGATGAAGCTTTAGAAATAACAGAACAGATACTACCACTATTTCAACCATCATATCAAATGACTATTAAATTGGTCAGTGATATGAATGACTTTAGGGATATACCTATTGTTTTAAATAGTGTTAACTATAGTGATGATTACGAAGGTTCTTTTGATGACAAGAAGATTACATTGATTACAATGAATTTTACTTGTAAGACATATATCTTCGGACCTGTAGGAACTCAAGGACCTATCAAGAAAGCAAAAGTGGATACTTATACATCTACAGATCTTTCTTCTACAAGGCAAGTATCATATCAGGTTACACCTAAAGCACTTACAGACAAGGATCAAGATGGTACTACTGAATTAGTCAGTGCTATCAATACAAGAAACCTTGTTATACAAGTTCTTGACTACAGTAATATTCCTACTCAGTCATACATTGAGATAGGAAACGAAGTCATGTATGTGAAGAGTAAGACTTCACCTGATAAGTTAAATGTACGTCGTGCACAAAACGGAACAAAAGCAGGATCTGCAAATGCAGCAACACCTGTTGATGTTATATCTGCTGCGGATGATGCATTACTAACTGCTGGTGATGACTTCGGATTCAGCGAAACTACTTCTTATTATGAGTAATCCAAATCCTATTAATAAAGATACATCAGGTCTTGATGAAGTATTTGATACTGTAGAAGAAACTGCAGCAAAAGTAGTTCCTGAAACCAATAAACTTCACCTGAAAAAAACTGGTAATGATGTTGATAAAGACTATGAGTATACTAGAGGTAACTTATATTCTTTAATTGACAAAGGACAAGAGGCAGTCAATGGTGCTCTTGATCTTGCTATGTCATCTGACCACCCACGTGCTTATGAAGTTGCAGGACAACTAATTAAGAATGTTGGTGATGTTGCTGACAAACTTATGGCACTACAAAAAGATAAGAAAGCTATCAAAGAAGAGAGTGCTAAAAAGGTAGTAACTAACAATGCTTTGTTTGTTGGTAGTACTGCTGATCTTCAGAAAATGCTCAAACAGGCAAGTAAGAAGAAAGATAAATAACAAAGTAAAGGAAGTATTCTATCATGGTAATCAAATTATTAGCAGCTGAAGCGGATCTATCCTCTGCATCTAATGTCGGTAATGCAACTCTTGTTCGTTTATATAATGGACATAGTGCTGCATTAGTAGTCTCAAGAAAAGACTCTGGTGGTTCAACCATTGGTAGTATGACAGTTCTAAATGGTGCAGTAGAAGTATTTGAAAAAGTTGCAACAGATACACTGTCTGTAGCATCTAACGGTAGTTCAGTTAAAGTAGCAAAAATAGCATTCTCAAAATAATGGCAACACGCATACCTACAATGTACGGAAGATATTATGTTATCTCTCTAGTATGGAGAGGGATGCAGTTTACCGTTCCAGTATACAGAGCAAGTCTTTCTAAAATGCAAAGACCACAAGCACAGAAGATATGTGATAAAATGTATCCTGGTTGTAGAGTGTTATCATATCACGAATCAGATGCTACAGATGATGCTGTTATCATGGTAAAAGAGGGTAAAGAAAAATGTGGTAAGGGAGAGTACTTTTGTAATGATGAGCAAAAATGCAAACCAATACCAGAGGGACATCACGTAATGCCAGATGGTATGTTAATGAAAGGTAAGAAGCATAGTGTTAAAGAAGCGTTAGATAGTAAAGATAAACCTAAAGTTAAAAAAGTAGTGAGCATGCTTAAGAAAGCAAGCAAAGCACACGCATCACAATCTAAAGCATTGCAACAAGCAATGGAAGAAGAAGCACCAAAAGGTGCAAAGTATGATAGGATGATAAAGCATATAAAGAAATCATATTCTAAGGATGGTAACTTGACAAAGGGTGAGGAAGGTATAGCATACGCTACAGCATGGAAGCATAAAAATAAAAATAAAAAAGAAGAATACGATAAGTCAAAGAACTGTGGTTGTGGTAAAGATCCATGTATCACATATGGAAAACAGATTGATCCAGATTGTCAGGTTGACGAAGGTAAAAAATTAAAGAAGAAAGAAAAATCAGTTCAACATGCAACTGATGTTCCTAACTTTCCACAAGATCAGGTAAGTGAAGGTGCAGCTTGGACAAGAAAAGCGGGCAAAAATAAAGAAGGTGGTTTAAATGAGAAAGGGAGAAAGTCTTACGAACGTGAGAATCCTGGTTCTGACTTAAAAGCACCAAGCAAGAAGAAAGGTAATAAGCGAAGAGCAAGTTTTTGTGCTAGAATGAAGGGTATGAAGAAAAAACTGACAAGTGCAAAGACTGCTAGGGATCCTGACAGTCGAATTAACAAATCACTTCGTGCTTGGAACTGCTAATTAAAGGAGACTAAATATGACTAGAGTTCAAGAATTGCAAGCAGAACTTAGAGTTCTGGAAGCATTCAATGACACAACTCGTGCAACTATTCTACGTTCTATGCTAGAATACGAAATCAAAGCAGAGGAGAAGTCTCATGTCAATGGTATCGGAAGATCTTCTAGATCTTGATTGGGAAGATTACGAAGGTGTAATAGGACAAGATCCTATGTCACACAAATTTCAAGTGCAATTGAATCATCATCTGCACTGGTTTGACACGAGAGAAGAAGCTGAGTATTATTTGAAACTTAATAAATGATTTGTGAAATTTATGATGATAAGTTTGATGCAAAATATTTGCACGAACTTTTTGATTTGGTACAGGGTAGGTTAAGATATAGAGCTTGTAATGTAGCTAACTCAAACACGTGGCCATACCATCAAGAAGGTAGTCACAGACTTTTTGGTTCGTCAATTTTTAGTAGGAACCATCCTAATTTTATAGACTATCTGGATAATCAGAATGCTCAAAACTTTTTTAAGATGTTTGAGTT
>Ga0066364_10000308_pt1 | contig 10997 bp, 10 predicted proteins | sample Knorr_S7_td_Surf_FD_70970 | JGI IMG/M metagenome (GOLD analysis project Ga0066364, IMG submission 70970) | Marine microbial communities from Southern Atlantic Ocean transect - Knorr_S7_td_SurfaceA_ad_6m_LV_A | ecosystem: Environmental > Aquatic > Marine > Oceanic | place: Southern Atlantic...
AGTCTGGGCCGTGTCTCAGTCCCAGTGTGGCTGATCGTCCTCTCAGACCAGCTAGAGATCGTAGCCTTGGTGAGCCATTACCTCACCAACAAACTAATCTCACGCAGGCTCATCAAACAGCAAGAGCTTCCAAGGATAGGCCCTCTTTCCCCCTTAGGGTATATGCGGTATTAATTCGGGTTTCCCCGAGCTATCCCCCACTGAATGGTAGATTCCTACGCGTTACTCACCCGTCCGCCGCTTTACTCGCTTCCGAAGAAACTTTCTCGCTCGACTTGCATGTGTAAGGGCTGCCGCCAGCGTTCAATCTGAGCCATGATCAAACTCTTCAATTAAATTAAACGGATAATTTTTTATATAAAAAAATATCAAAAAATGAGTGATCTTTGATTAAGAATCAAAGATGTACATATTGACACAAACCTTAATTATTTAAAGGTAAGTGCCCGCACGAATTACATGAACTAAACTATAAAACAACTCTCGTTAGACAATTAATGCCACACGAAATCGGGATTATACATGGGTTGTGGCTAATTCAAAGCTTTTATTAGGACTTAAGTTAAATCAATTATCAGATGTTTATGCTTGCCAACTTGATAGGTATGTTTTGATCCGTTTTTTATAGAAAAATGCTCATCATTAATACGTTTATTATCAATTTTCACAGCTGATTGTTTGATCATTCTTTTGGCTTCAGATTTGCTAGAACACAAAACATTTTTCTTTAATCTTGGATCCGCTAAAAGATCTATTAGCAAAATTTCTTTGGAATTAACTTTGATGGTTACTTTTTTTATTTTTGAAGGAGCCTTTTTTTTGCTAAATCTATTTTTAAATTCTTCTCTAGTAATTTGAGCAGCCTTTTTATTGTGAAATCTTTCAACTATTTCCTCTCCCAAAATGATTTTAAATTTCATTGGATTGGCACCTTTTTTAACCTCATCTTTATATGAATTTATATCTTTATTAGACTTAAAACTTAAGAGATCAAAATATTTCCACATCAATTCGTCAGAAATTGACATTATTTTTCCAAACATCATTTCCGGTTTTTCTTTTAGGCCAATATAGTTATTCAAGGATTTTGACATCTTTTTAACTCCATCTAACCCTTCTAAAATTGGCATTGTCATCACAACCTGTTCCTTCATTTTGTTTAATCTCTGAATATCTCTTCCTACCAGAAGATTAAATTTCTGATCGGTTCCGCCAAGTTCAATGTCTGCCTTTAACGCATAAGAATCGAACCCTTGTACTAGAGGATATAAAAATTCATGTATAGAAATAGGGCGGTTACTTTTGAACCTTTTGCTGAAATCATCTCTTTCTAACATTCGGGCAACTGTCATTGAAGCTGCTAATTTAATAATTTCAGAAGGTTTCATTTTATCAAACCAGGATGAGTTATATTCAATTTTAGTTTTTTTGGGATCTAAAATTTTAAAAACCTGCTCTGAATAAGTTTTTGCATTCTTTTTGAGGTCTGATTTAGATACTAATGGTCGAGTTTCATTTACTCCAGAAGGATCGCCAATTTGACCAGTAAAATCCCCAATTAAAAATATTATTTTATGCCCTAAATCTTGAAACTGTTTAAGTTTATTAATCAGAACCGTATGCCCTAAATGTAAATCGGAGGAGGTTGGATCAAAACCAGCTTTAATTATTAATTTTTTTCTAGATTCTATGAGAGTCTTGAATTCTCTTTCAGGAATAATTTCTTCCACTCCTCTCTGGAGGATTTCTAGAATTTCTTTCTTTGATTTCATTACTAAAAATACGATCTAGTTAACAATATTTAGTAAGATTAACATTTTAAAAGAATTAAAAAATCAAGAATGAAGAATATTATATTTGAGATTAGATACTATTTACTCTTTTTAATTCTATTTATTGGAATTTTTTTATACTTAATATTTGGTTCAGAAAACCCAACTAATTCTGTTAACGAAAGTTTTGATTATAGAGAAATAGAGAGATCTAGCATTGACTTAGAAGTATTTTCAGTTGGCGGTGAAAATAAGCAAACTTCAAATAGAACTCAAATAATTTATGTAGAAAAAAATAATACTTTAATTGAGTTATTGAGCGAATCTGGACTTTCTAACAAATATATCAGAGCGTTAATAAAAGCAAAGGGTTCAGAAAAATTAGCAAATTTAAAAATTGGAGATATTTTAGAGGTAGAAATAAGCGAGGATCAAATTCCAAAAAATATATTTCTTACAACGGATGGACTCAATGGAATTAATGCTAATTTTAATAATGGTCTCTTTTCAATATATAAAGTTTCAAAAAAGCCAGATGTCCTAGAAAGGTTTGCTTCAGTAGAAATTCAGGATTCTTTATATCAATCTGCTGTGGAGGCTGATATTCCGGATAGCGTAATAATGGATTTAGTCTACATTTTTGGATGGGATATAGATTTTATATTTGATATAAGACCTGGCGATTCCTTCGATCTGCTTTATGAAGAATATTATTGGAAAGGAAATAAAATAAAGAATGGAGATATTAAAGCAGCAAGATTTAAAAGAGGAAAAAAAGTATACACCGCTGTACGATATTTTCTTGAAAACGAACAAAAAGAATTCTTTTCAATAAGGGGAAAAAATGTTGAAAAAGCATTTCTTAGGTCCCCAGTAGAATTCAGTTATATTAGCTCAAAGTATAATTTAAAAAGAAAACATCCGATCTTAAACAAAATAAAAGCTCATACAGGCGTTGATTATGCTGCGCCAACGGGAACTCCAGTAAGAACAACTGGAGATGGAACAATCGCATTTAGAGGGAATAATGGAGGATATGGAAAGCTCATTGAGATAAAACATTCTGAAGATTATTCAACTAGATATGCTCATTTGTCCCGTTATAAGAAAGGGTTGGAAGTTGGAGATAAAGTTAAGCAAGGGGAAGTAATTGGATATGTAGGAAGAACAGGCAGAGCAACTGGTCCGCATCTTCATTATGAATTCAGAGTCAATGGAATGCATACGGACCCATTAACAGTAAAACTCCCAGCTGCAGAACCAATAAGTGACAAAGAAAAAGATGCTTTTTTTAAAACTGCTATTGAGGTAATGAATAAAATGGATGACTATTATCTAAAGCTTTATGCTGAAACTGATTAAGTGAAATTTTCTAATTTGTACATTGGAACTTTATCTGGAACTAGTGCTGATTCAATTGATGCCGCATTATTTGATATAGGAAAAAAAATAAAAGTTGTTGGATCTATTTCTAAGAAAATTCCTCAGAATTTGAAATCAGAAATAATAAAATTTTCGAATTCAAATAAAAATCTTTATAAGCACCCAACAAAAAAATTAATGAAGCTCGATGATCATTTTGCTGTCGAAACTGCCGATTTGATAAATCGACTTTTAACTAGATTGAAAATTGATAAAAAATTAATTAAAGCAATTGGATCTCATGGTCAGACAATTCAACATTTTCCTGAAATTGAAAATCCTTATTCTCTGCAAATAGGAAGTCCAAAAATAATCTCAGAAAAGACAAATATAAAAACTGTGGGAAATTTTAGGAAGGCTAATATTGATAATGGCGGAATAGGCGCTCCACTTACACCTGCATTTCACAAAGAAATTTTCTTTTCCAAAAAATCTAATCGAGTAATTATTAATATTGGAGGTATCACTAATATCACAAGATTAATCCCAAGAAAAAAAGTAATTGGATGGGACTCTGGCCCAGGAAATTGCTTAATTGATCAATGTGTTCAGCAATTCACTGCAAGAAAAAATCAATTCGATAATAGGGGTCGAATTGCAGAGAAAGGAAATATAAAAAGTTTAGAAAAAGTAATAGAAAGTTTTTTGTCTCAAGATTATTTCCTGGAAAGTCTTCCAAAAAGTCAGGCAATTATAAATTTTAATTTTAAAAAAATATCTAAATCAAAGTTAAAAAAATACTCTTTTAATGATTGGGCTTCAGCTATGACTGAGATAACCGCCTTAAGCATCGTCAGAGATTTAGAAAAGTTCTGTAAAGCAAAAAAAGTAGAAATTTATTTTTGCGGAGGAGGTAGTAAAAATAATTTTTTGATCAAAAGAATTCGTGATTTGTTAAATGAGAACTATGAGATAAAAAAAATTAATGATCTTGGCATTCATCCTATGCTAATAGAGGCCTGCACATTTGCCTGGCTTAGCAAAAAAAGAGTTGAGAAAAAGAAAATAGACTTAATAAACTCCACAGGGGCAAAACCTTCTTTATTGGGTGAGATTTTCTAGATAGAAAAAGAAGATCCACAGCCACATGTCGTTAAAGCATTAGGATTGTCTATTATAAATTTGGATCCTTCTAAATCTTCTGTGTAATCAAGCGTTGATCCATAAATATATTGCATACTTAAGGAATCTATAACAACTGTAACTCCGCTATTTAATATTGTTGTATCTTCAGTATCTAGTTCATCGTCTAATTTAAAACCATATTGGAATCCTGAGCACCCCCCTCCTGTAACAAATACTCTTAAAGACAGATTATCTCTTGTTTCTTCATCAAGGAGACTTTTAATTTTTGCAATTGCTTGATCAGAAACATTAAGTTCTTGAGGTTTATATTTTTCTACCATGATTTAGTTTAAATTATATTCTTCTTTTTCGCCTATCATTAAATTAAAACATTGAATTGCCTGTCCTGCTGCACCTTTTATCAAATTATCAATTACTGAATGAACTACAATACTGTTTTCATTTTTAAAAACACCAATATCACAGAAATTTGTATTTTGTACCTTTGCCACTTCAGGTATTGTACCTTTTTTTAAAACCCTAACAAATTTACTTTCATTATAGTATTTTTCGTAACAATCATTAAGGTCTTGATTAAATTTTTCAACTTCTATGTAAGCAGTTATATATTCTCCTCTAAATAAAGGCAATAAATGAGGAGTAAAAACAATCTTATTATCTGTACCTTTTATTGAAGCTAAAAATGACTTTATTTCTGGCATATGCCTGTGAAACTCAGGGGAATACGCTTTAAAGTTATTTTTCAAATCATTTTCTAATGAGCTCTCTACGGAATTTCTTCCTGCTCCACTTATTCCGGATTTAACATCTAAAATAATTGTAGAATTAGACTTTATGTAATCTAATAAAGGCAAAATACCTAATATACTTGCTGTTGGATAACACCCGGGAACTGCAACTAAGTCACTTTTTTTTATCTTTTCAGCATTAAATTCAGGTAAACCGTATACAGATTTATTAAGCAATTCTGGAGCAGAATGCTTCTCTCCATATGCTTTTTCCCAAATATGCTCATCAACGAATCTAAAGTCTGCAGACAAATCTATTACTTTGATTCCATTTTCAATCAAAAAAGGTACATAATTCATCGAAAAATTATGCTTAGTCGCAAAAAAAACTAAATCTAAATCATAATTTTTAATATTTTCTACTGAATCAAGAGTTAAATTTTCTATATTTGAAAATTTTTTTGTGATTTCAAAAAGCATTTTCCCTTGATTATTATGTGAAGATACAAAGGAAACATTTACCTTCTCATGGTTATCTAAAATAGACAAAAGCTCTTCCCCAACGTATCCAGTTGCGCCAACTATTCCAACATTTTTCTTGTCCATTTCTTATACTATCCTAACTTTATTAGAGCGGCATTATAATTAAAAAATTATGAATAAAAAGGAAGTTATTTTATCAATTTCTGGACATGATCCTTCAGGAGGAGCAGGCCTACAAACAGATATTCTGACTTCAAATTTTTTTAATTTTCATTGCGTTTCTTGTCTTACATGTCAGACAGTTCAAACAACAAAAAAGTTATTTAAATTAGATCCAACTAAGATCAAATTTTTTGAACAAAATATTGATGAAATAGTTAAAAGTACTAATTTGTCTGGAATCAAAGTTGGTGTTGTACCAAATAAAAATATAGCTAAGATAATTATAAAAATAATTTCTAGTTCAAAAATTCCCATTGTAATTGATCCCATTTTCAATGCAGGTGGTGGGGGAAGATTTATTGAAAAAAGAGATTTAAGTTTTTTCAGAGATTCTTTTTATCCTTATTCAAGCCTTCTTACTCCAAATATTGAAGAATTAAAAATTCTTTCAAATAATAAATCTGAAGAAGATTCTATAAAATTTCTTTTTGATAAAGGAATTAAGAATATTTATGTAACCGGCAAAGTAAAAAAAAATAAAATTATAAACTCATTTTATTCAAATGGATTTCTTATCAAAGAAACTTCGTCAATTTATCTCAAGAAAAATATTCACGGAACAGGATGTGCCCTATCGACTGCTATTTTATGTAACCTTGTTAATAAAAAATCTTTTGAAGATTCTTGTTCTTCAGCTCATAAATTTTTATCCCAATTGGTAAAAAATTCTATTAAAACAAAAGGACAAGATATATTAAATTTTAAAAAATGAAATCTATTTATGCTATTACACCGTCAGGTGTAAATTTTGAAAAACTGATTAAAGAAATAGAAAAAATGTTGAGTATGGGCATAAAACTTTTTCAATATAGAGAAAAAGGGTTAAGTGAAGAACAAATGAAAATTAATGCCAGTATTATGCTGGAAGTTATTAATAAGAATAATGGAAAATTAATAATTAACGACAGTCCAAAGATTGCTATTGAAATAGGTGCGGATGGATTTCACCTAGGAATGGAAGACTATCTAAACTCTAAAAATTTAAAATTTATCAAAGAGCATAAAGATATGATCAACTCTGATTATATAAAAGGGCTTTCGTGTAAGTGGGATTGCAAATTAATAAAGAATCCTCCAGAGGATTTAATAACTTGGAATTATTTAGGTATTGGTGCATTTTTTAAATCAGAGACAAAGGAGAATGTCAGTTTCTTGGAAGATGGAGACAAATCTTTTCCTTTATCAATAACATCAAAGCCATTGGTTGCGATTGGAGGAATTAATTATCAAAATATGGATTCAGTATTATCTCTAGGTTATGAGACAATCGCTATGTCTAAAGGAATTTTTTTTAAGAAAGATGTTGAAAATATTATTAAAAATTTAAATGAAAAAAATTAATGTCTTGGGTGTCGGAGCTGCGCTAGTAGATCGTCAATTTTCAATCGAAGATAATCTTTTAGAGGAGCTGAAATTAAAAAAAGGGTCAATGGACCTTAAGGACCAAGAAACACAAAATCAGATATATGAAAAATTAACACAGTTATATGGTTCAAGCGAAGATGCTTGTGGCGGCTCATCTACCAATACAATTTATGCAGCTTCAATTCTTGGCTCTAGCTGCAGTTTTATTGGCAAAGTTGCAAATGACCTTAATGGAAAATTTTATGTCGATAATCTGATTGGAGCAAATATCAAAAATAAATGTATGTCACTTGATAAAGGAGTTTCAGGAAGTTGCCTAGTTATGGTTAGTCCAGATGCAGAAAGAACGATGAGCACCTTTTTAGGGATTAGCTCTGAACTCAAGATCAGTGATTTAGATGAAAATATGATTGAAGAAGCTGAAATTGTTTATCTAGAAGCATATTTAGTTTCTTCTGATAGTAACTTTGAAACAACAAAAAAAATTATAGAAATTGCAAAAAAAAGCGATACAAAAATTGCAGTAAGTCTATCTGATTCTTTCATCGTAACTAATTTTAAAGATAGGTTATTAGAATGGATGGAATGCAAAATAGACTTTTTATTTTGTAATGAAGAAGAAGCAAAAACGTTCTCAAATTCTTCAAACTTAGATACTGCTTTAGAAGAATTAAATAAGTTCTCTAATACTTCATTTGTGACTTTAGGAAAAAAAGGCGCGGTAGTATTGTCTAAAGATAAAAAAATTTCAATTAAAGGTTTCCCAGCTAACGCTATTGACACCAATGGTGCAGGAGATATGTTTGCTGGAGGAGTACTTCATCAGCTTTCTAATGGTTTCGAATATGAAATCTCGGCAAAATTTGGTTGTTTTTTAGCCTCAAAAGGAGTGGAAAACTTCGGGCCAAGATTGCCTGATCAAGATTACATAAGGAATAAAGAATTATTTGAAAAAATGTAAAGAAATAAGTAGCAAGATTTCTTTGTATTTGATAAATTTCTTTCCCTCTAAATAATTATGGCTGCCGCAAAGAAAAAAGTTACATCTAAAAATACTAAAAGTATTAAAGCTCCTTCTAAGAAAAAACCTGTTAAGAAGAAAGTCTTAAAGAAGAAAGTCGTAGCAAAAAAGAAATCTACTACAAAAAAAATCACAGCCAAAAGAAAATCGTCTTTAAAAAAGACAATAGTAAATCCATCAGATTACGATTCTTTTGCCAAGTCGTTTGTTCCTTATAAAATTTCTAAGACTGAGAAATATATGAATAAATCTCAGCAAAAACATTTTATTAATATTTTAAATTCTTGGAAAAATGCTTTGGATAGTGAACAAGAGAAAACTGAAAAATTAATTCAACAAGATCAAAGTAACTTTCCCGATTCCCTAGATAGAGCATCGAAAGAAGAAGAATTTATGCTCGAGTTAAGAAAACGAGAGAGAGAAAGAAAACTGATTTCTAAAATTGAACTATCTTTAAAAGATATAGAAGACGATCTTTATGGTTTTTGTGAAACTTGTGGAGTAGAAATTGGAATAAAGCGCCTAGAAGCAAGGCCTACCGCTACACAATGCATTGATTGTAAAACTGTAGATGAAATCAAAGAAAAACAACAATTTGGTTAATGTCTTTTCATACTGCTTATTTAGTTTTAGGAACTAATCTAGGTAATAGATATAAAAACCTTTCTAATGCAAGGTTAGAAATAAATGAAATTCCACGAACAAGAATTATAAAAAAAAGTAAGATTTTTAAATCTAAGGCCTATGGTCCTGTTAAACAACCATTTTTTTTTAATCTTGCATTGGAAGTTGAAACAAAACTTCTGCCTCTCGAATTGCTTGACCAATTTCAACAAATTGAAAAAAAGCTTAAAAGGAATAAAAATTCACATATGAAACCGCGCACGATTGATATAGATATTGTTTTTTTTGATAATGAAAAAATAAATACTTCTAAGTTGAAAATACCTCATTATGATTGGCAAAACCGAGATTTTTTTATTAAACCTTTGAAGGAAATAAATTGTCAGGCAGAAGAATTTAAAAATTTTAGATTTGCCTAAAACTTTCAAGATAAAATTATTTGATGAAAATATATTCATTAACCGAGAGACAAAAGAAAAACTCTATTATAGCTGAAGAAGATTTTGAGACAGATTATCTTGAATCAGTTAACAATCCAAAAAAGTTTTGGAAAGAGAAAGCAGAAGCAACTCTAGATTGGTTTTCTAACTGGGATGAAGTCGCATCTTCAAATTTAGAAGAAGGTAAAGTTGAATGGTTCAAAAATGGAAAATTAAATGCTTGCTTCAATTGTGTTGATCGTCATCTTAAAAGTCATAGCAATAAAACTGCGATAATTTGGGAAGGCGATGATCCTAAAGATACAAAAAAAATATCTTTTGAAGAACTTCATAAAAATGTTTGTAAATTTGCAAATCTTCTAAAATCTAGAAAAATTAAAAAAGGGGATAGAGTTTGTATTTATATGCCGATGATTCCTGAAGCTGCTTATGCAATGTTGGCGTGTGCAAGAATTGGTGCGATTCATTCAGTTGTTTTTGGCGGATTTTCAATAGAGTCATTAAAAGACAGAATCTTAGATTCAAATTGTACAAGCGTCATTACAGCGAATGAGGGCATAAGAGGGGGAAAACTAATTCCGCTTAAAAATAATGTAGATAGTGCTTTACAAGATTGTCCCGATGTTCATAGTGTCGTGGTAATTAATAGAACAAACAACCTTCTTTTTAAGAATAATAAAATTGATATTGATTATTACGAAGTTATTGACTCTTTCGATGAAGAATGTCCGTGCGAAGAAATGGATGCTGAAGATCCATTATTTATCCTTTATACCTCGGGGTCTACAGGTAAGCCCAAAGGAGTTTTACATACAACTGCAGGATATTTATTAGGCGCTGCTTTAAGTCATAAATATATTTTTAATTTAGAAGAAGACAGTATTTATTGGTGTACAGCAGATGTAGGCTGGGTAACAGGTCACACTTATATTGTTTATGGGCCCCTAGCTAATGCTTCAACAACCTTAATGTTCGAGGGCATACCAACTTTTCCAGATACTTCAAGATTTTGGAATGTTATTGATAAATATCAGGTTAATATTTTTTATACTGCTCCCACAGCGATAAGAGCACTAATGGCACATGGTAATGCACCGCTAAAATCCTCTTCTAGAGATTCATTAAAAGTTCTAGGAACGGTAGGAGAACCCATAAATCCAGAAGCTTGGGAATGGTATTATCATGAAGTTGGCAAAGGCAAATGTCCAATCGTTGATACTTGGTGGCAAACCGAAACTGGCAGCATAATGATTTCTGGTTTAGCAGGTTTTTCTAATCAAAAGCCTGGTTGTGCAGGCAAGCCGTTTCTTGGTATTAACCCTGCACTTATTGACGAACAAGGGAAAGAAGTCGAAGGTGCTGGAAGAGGTAACTTAGTAATAAAAAGTTCTTGGCCTTCTCAGATAAGAACCGTCTATGGAGATCATCAAAGGTGCGTTGATACTTACTATTCTAATTACAAAGGTTATTATTTTACTGGTGATGGTGCGGAAAGAGATGCCGATGGTTTTTATAGAATTACTGGAAGAGTTGATGATGTCTTAAATGTTTCTGGTCACAGACTAGGTACTGCAGAAATAGAAAGCGCTTTAGTCTTGCATGAATCGGTTGCAGAAGCGGCGGTAGTTGGCTTTGAACATGAAATTAAAGGGCAAGGTATTTACTGTTATGTAAATCTCATGAAAGAAGCAAATCCATCCGATAAAATAACAAGGGAGTTGGTTGATATTATTGTTAAAGAAATTGGACCAATTGCTAAACCTGATTCCATACAGTTTTGTTATGATTTACCAAAAACTAGATCAGGAAAAATCATGCGAAGGATTTTAAGAAA
>Ga0066364_10000309_pt1 | contig 10996 bp, 10 predicted proteins | sample Knorr_S7_td_Surf_FD_70970 | JGI IMG/M metagenome (GOLD analysis project Ga0066364, IMG submission 70970) | Marine microbial communities from Southern Atlantic Ocean transect - Knorr_S7_td_SurfaceA_ad_6m_LV_A | ecosystem: Environmental > Aquatic > Marine > Oceanic | place: Southern Atlantic...
TTCTGTAAGCTAATGTTTCTAATTTTTCAAAAATCTTCATTTTTTAATTTCTGTAAAGTGATAATATCCATAAACAGTCTTCTTTTGTAATAGGCTTCCCAAGTCTTCCTGCTATCTCTGCTTGCATCTTGTTTCTTTGCCCTAATAAAACGCATGCTGTAGGGTTGTCAAATAATACTGCTCCGAGGAGTGACTGCATTATTGCATCTTCGCCAAAATTTGCAAATCTTGATTCAATCTTTTTCTTATTTTCCTTCATTTTCTTAATGAATTCAATGTCTTTGAATTCTTTTACGGATCTTCTAAAGTCCCCTTTTGGGAAGTTAGGTATAGAGTTGTATTTACCTGTTAAAATCCCATGTTTAATTGGTGAAAAAAAACATACTCCTAGATTATTTTTTGTAATGTGATCTTTTAATCCCGAGGTCTCATATTCAATATCATATACATTATACAATGGTTGAACTACATCTGGGTTCACAATATTAATATATCTCATAATTTTATTAGCTGACCAATCAGATAATCCAATGAACCGAGTTTTACCTTCTTCTTTAAAACGTAATAATTGCTCGATTGCTCCATCAAGGAATTCATCTCTTTTACCAAAATTGCAGTGATGTAAATAAAACAAATCGACACAATCAGTTTTAAGGTTTTTTAAAGATTGTTCCATTTTTGTTCTGATATAATCCGAATTGTACCAGTATTTATTTGGGCCTTTATCCCATCCGACTTTTGTAGCAAGAAAAATATTATCCCTTGAAATTTCATTCCACATTGAGCCAATTATTTTCTCTGAATGTCCGTCTCCGTACACATCTGCAGTGTCCCAATGATTTATACCTAATGAAAATGATTGTAATAATGCATCTTTTGAGTTTTGGTCAGATTGATTAGACCAACCAACACTTGCACCATTATCTGTGTTTTGTTTTCCGTGCGACCAAGCTCCAAGACTGATTACAGATATGGATTCTTCTGTTCTTCCTAGTATAACTTTTTTCATTAATTTTTATGAAATAGGGTAGATAGTTTCATATAGGTTATTAAAATTTATGCATTATGAAGAGTGAATATTTAAAAATTTTAGATATAGGGCATAGCGGGAATTCTCCAGACAGAGCAATGATAATATTGGAAACGGCGGTTAGTCAGTGCTCGTTTGAAAATAAAACCAAAGTAATTAAAGTTATCACTGGGCATGGTTCGGGGAAGCTGCGTAATTCTGTAAGAGAATGGTGTAAAGATCAAGAAGGTAGATTTAAAGATGTGATTTATGGTGAGGATTATGATATGTTTAACAAAGCTGCGGTCGATATGAGAAGTGATTGTGACCAGCCATACGACATTGATTTTGGTAGAAAAAATGCAGCTGTTACCTACATATGGTTAAGATGATAGGAATGTAAAAATGGCAATAAAAAACAGTTTAATTATAATGGTAGTTGTTCAATTTTTTAATTGTGCAGGAATAAATTATAAAAAAATCAGCATTGAAAACCCCGCCAAGCTAGTATCAGTTCAAGACTCCCTTCTTTTAGTTAGTGGCGATAATCAACGTATTAGAGATGCGTTGGTCACTGCAAATAATAATGTTGCAAAAAGGTACTTAAATACGGGTGATTTAAAATTGGCTGTTCAGCATTTTAGTAAATCAACTTCTATAGATGGCGATAATAAAGATTCTAAATTTGGGCTTTTGATTGCTGAAGGGAGAATATTAGTTAAAAAAGGCAATAAAAACGGGATATGGGATGCGATTGAGAAATTTTCCAAAGCATCATCTTTATACCCAGAAAATGGTGAGCCATTTTATTGGATGGCTAAATCTTATACAAAGTTAGGTGATACAGAATTTGATTTAATACTTGAATCATATGAAAAATCTTTAGCGCTAGATTTAGATGAAGGTTTACGATTGGAAGTTGAAAAAAACTATAAAATAGCTAAAAATCGAAAAAGTAAATTAGATTCTTTTTGGAAATAAAATATCTTCACTCCTCAATTAATGTGAGTATTTGTTAATTATTTATATTTTCTTGACACGTGATTGATTATTAAGTAAAATTGCTCCCACTCTGCATTGAAAGATGCAAAGTGACTTAAAATATCCGAGGTAAGAAATGAGATCACAATTGAGCTTTATAGGGCGAGTTGTATGCTCGCTGTGTGTTCTGTTGCTTTTTGGGCACTCAGTGTCATTTGCTGCAGAAAAATATGACTTAAAAGGTACTGTTAAAGGTATAGATGATAAAGTAACTGTCGAACTTGCTGGTACCAAAAAAGATGACAAAACTAATAGAAATGGCGAGTTTAAGTTAAATAATGTTCTAGAAGGTGAATATACTTTACAGGTCATAGCAGATAAAAAAGTAATTCATGAACAATCTATTAAGGTAGATAGTGACGATGATAATTTAGAAATTAACGTTGGCTCTTCACCTGCTACAGTAGATAAAACGGTCATTTCTGCTGCAGCTGCAAATTCTGTTAATCAAGAAGTGTCTTCAGTACCTGCTCCTCAAACAGCAGAAGCCAGTGGAGGAGCATCTAATGATTTTATTTTAAATGAACTTAATTTTGAAATAAAAAAACTGACAGCAGAGTTCAAGCATTTAAGTAGAGAAATGGATGATCTTAAAGCTCTAAGTAAAATGTGGATCAATCCATTAACCATATATTCGAAAGAAATAATTTTAAAAAATGGCAGTACAGTTTTTGGGAAAATTGTATATCAAGATGATAAATCTCTAAAGGTTGAGACTCTGGTTGGTTATTTAATAATCAAGAGAGATGAGGTAGTTCGGATTGTAGATAATGTTATAACTGAAGATCAGCAAGAGTACGTTCCAGAGCAAATTAGAGAAAGCTATGCTCCACCTCCAATGCCAAAATTGACTGTTCCTAAGTACACATCTTCAAGTGCCTCTAATAGAGATGCTGGTCAAAAGTTCTCAGCTAATTGTGTTTTAATGGGGAACATATCAGAAAAAAAGGACACACAAGGTAATGTTGTTTTTAATGGCGAAATTAAAAACATTGGTGGCAGAAGAGCTGATTTTGTCAAGATGGATTTTGTATTTAGAAAAAATTGGAGTGGAGAAACTCGCACATTAACAACATTTATACAAGGTTCTTACAATACTTTCGATAGTGGGATTGTCTCTGATGCAAGTTTATTGCCAGGAGCTCTAGGAAAGTTCGAACTATATGTTCCTCAAGACTTTGGGTCTTTCATTGGTTATTCTTATGTAATTGATTGGGAAGAGTATCAATAGAAAAACATTTTATGAAAACTCTATTACTATATATTATTCTAGCATTTTTTGTTCCAAATACATTTAGCCAGCATGTAGATGGCGATACATTTTTACCTGATATGGGAGTGGTTATTCAGCCCGCAGCTAAGCTTGGTAAAGTAGAACAACCAATAATAGATGAAACTGATTTATTAAAATCGAACAGTATGATAAACAAAAAAGAATCTAATTCTGTTTTCGCAGCTAAAGCATCTGATATGATTTCATCCATAGATAGAATCACTAATCAGGTTAGTAATATAGAAAAAAATTATCAGTCTAAGATAGAGCAGTTAGAAATAGAAAATTCTAGTCTTAGAAATCAAATCATTAGTTTAAAGCAGAGACTTAATTCAGAAATATTAAATGTAAGTTCAATCGAAGTTGAATTAGTTAAGCCAGAAATTGAAGTATCTCTTCCATTAGAAATGTCGTCCGTTGATCACGGTATTGTTGAAGAAATTGATCCCCAGGCAGAAAATATTAGTCATAAATTGAAACTTAAAGATTTTGATGAAAATATTTATATACAAGGCGTTATACACTATAATAATGAACAGTTTGATGAGTGTATTGAAAATTTAAGATTACTTCCTTTTGAAAAAGGGGAGTCTAGAAATGCTACTAAAGGGCTATTTCTGCTTGCTGATTCTTATGAAAAAATTGGAAGGTACAAGCAGGCGTTGCTCTGTCTAGAAAAATTAACATCGTTTAACGACCCTCTCTATTCTGAATTAGTTCTATTTAAAAAAGGAATCATTTATAGAGACATTGGAATGAGGGATAAAGCTCAGAAAGTATTTCAAACATTAGTTAACTTTTACCCTGATAGTGAATATAAAGTATTTGCTGAACAGGAAATACATAACATATAGCACTTAAATGAAGAGCAAAAAAAATATATTATTTACACTTATATTTCTTTCAAGTGTGATTTTTGCATCTGCTCGAGTTGCTTACACTCGCCCTGGTTTAATGATGAGAATTCCAACATCTAGCGTTGAAAAAGCTCCTTATATTTTTAGGACTGGTTTTGGGGTAGAGCTCCATAATTTTGATCCCATCAACACAGCTAAAGGTGTTTACTTTGACATGGAATTTGCGAAAGGTTTTTCTGCAGGATTTTCTGCTGTTCAAGGGGGCGATACGACAGCTTTGAATCTGATTTCTGAATCTCAATATTCTCCACAAGTAGAATTTGGGTTTCATTTTCAACAAAGAATTTTTGTTTATAATGATATTTCTCTCTCAGCAGGTTTGCAAGATATTGTCTTTCAAAATAACCAAGATGATGAACAAGTTTTAAGTTTAAATACTGACCTTTTATCTTTTTTTCTAGTATTGGCTAGTGAGAAAGATTTAGGTGATTATAAGATGAGCACTTTCATGGGTTTCGGTACTGGAGGCTTAGGCCCAATGGATAGTGTCAAAGTAATAAGTGATTCAGCACAAACGGCAAATGCGGGTGTCTTTGTTGGATTCTTATTGAAAACGCCCTACTTCGGTAGAACTGGTGGAATGGATATTGTGGGTGAATTCGATGGAACAGGTGTCAATGTGGGACTCCGCATCCCCCTTACCTCGGATTACCGCCTGAACCTTGGGTTCGCCCACATAGAGCGCTTACCTAGCTGGAAGACTCGTTATTGGACTGGGCATCCAGCATTTACGGTAGGTTTTGATATGGCGGTTCCAAGATTAGGTGGTGGGTTGAGGTCCACTTCAAGTGGGCCATCTAACCAACCTTTACTTAGAGGTAGTGCGTCTAGTTCTGAAAGCGGCTCTATCCCTGCTTACATGGATTCTACGATTGCGATGGCTGATTTTACCGTATTATCGCTAAGAGACTCTATGTCCATGATGAATAATGAAATGCGAAACTTGATGGTACAATTATCTGCTTTAGAGCAGGAGTCACAATTTCTTGTTGATTCACTGAAACAATTAAAACTTAGTAAGAATGTTCAAGAAAAAGATATGAATGAGGCTATGAGACACTTATCAAGAAGTCTTAGATATTTTTATGCAGGTGATTTTCGTGAAGCATTAAAGGAAGTTGATTTATCATTGGAACTGAAACCTGATTTAGCTTTAGCTTACGCTAGGCGTGGTTCAATATATTATAAGTTAGGTGATGTTCAAAGAGCCACGATAAATTGGAATCTCGCACTTAGGTTAGATCCTGAGTATGATGATGTCAGGAATATTTTAAAGGCGCTTCATGAGAATCGTCTTAAAGAAGCTAATTTGTTTGAGGAGTAGAACATGGATATTGCTTTAATTATAGGAGTTATATTTGGTTTTGTTTGTATGATAGGTAGTATTGCTTATGCTCTTTTTGTTGAGGGTTCAGCAGGGGGATTTGGCAACTTTCTATCTGCACCAAGTTTTGGCATTGTATTTGGAGGAATGATCGCATCTATATTCGTTGCTTTCCCAATGCCTCACGTTGTCGCTCTTGGAAAAGCTATTGGTGCGGTTCTAAAGCCAGCAGACGATAAAATGGGGCCACTTGTGGATGAGGCTGTTGATGTAGCTGAGGTTGGCAGAAAAGGTGCAGCTGATCTTGAAAAATCAGTTGATGGTATAAAAAATTATTTTTTCAAAGATGGCGTTCAGATGGTTGTAGACGGCTATTCTCTAGATGAAATAACTGAAATTATGGAGACCAGAATCGAATATAGAGAAAAAAGAGAAAATGTTCAGAAATCAATGTTGAAATCAATGGGTGATTTAGCTCCAGCATGGGGTATGGTAGGGACCCTTATTGGTCTTGTTCTTATGTTAGCTGGTTTTGGTGGTGAAGGAGGAGCAGATAATTTAGGTGGTGGTATGGCTGCAGCTCTAATTACTACTCTTTATGGTGCTGTTTTTGCAAATTTATTTTTTCTTCCAATGGCAGATAAAATGGGCAACAAAACTACTCAAACATCGATGTCAGCAGCTCTTTTAGTAGAAGCTGCAAGGTTAATCCATCAGAAAAAACATCCTTTAATTGTTCGTGAAAAATTAAATTCATTTATTCCTCCTGGAGAATGGAAAACAGAAGGCTAAGGTTTTCTTATGGCTGGCGCAGAATTTAAAAACGGATATAAAAAAGGTTTTGAGGATGGAGCTAACTCTGTTGAGGAGGGGCTTCCTGGATGGTTCGGAACTTTTGCGGACATGATGACATTATTATTTGCGTTTTTTGTATTACTTGCTGCTATATCTACTATGGATCCTGTAAAACTTCAAGAAATGGCAAATTCTGAGGGGAAGTCGTTAGGGAGTAAAATCAAAGCTAGTGGAAAAGCTGAAGAAGAAGGCGAGTTTGAACCAATTAAAAATTTGGCTCAAATGAAAAAAGAGATGGAAGAAACTATTGAGGAAATGAAAAAAGAGAATCCAAAAGGTGACCCTCCAATCGATATTCAAACTAGCTCAAAAGGTCTAATAGTGAATATTAAAGGAGATTATGCATTTCCAATTGGTAAAGCCTCTATGAAAGAAGAGCTGAAAGGGCTTTTAGATGAGGAAATTATACCAAAAATTCAATTGAGCCCTTTTCAAGTAGAGGTAGCTGGTCATTCTGATTCAGATAAAATGCCAAAAAAATGGAGAAAGAATTTTGCTACAAACTGGGAACTTTCTGCCGCAAGGGGTGCTAGCGTTGTTCGTTACATGATTGACAAGGGAGTGCCTGCACCGCGATTATTGGCTGCAGGTTATGGTCCTTGGGCTCCTCATGGACTTGATAGTGTAAAAAAGCAAAACCCAATGTGGAATCCTTTAACATTAACTTGGAAAGATCCAGTTAAAACTCCAGACGGGAAAGAAATGCCAACTGTTTTAGGACTAAATAAAAACGAAAAAATGAAATCTAAAAACAGAAGAATTCAAATTACTTTTTTAAATCCGCCACATCATGGTAAGGGGCGGTCAGCAACAAGCTATGAAGATTAAATACATACCGAGGAGTATTTCATGATAAAAATAGTTTCAAATATTAGAAAAAGACTAGCGGTTTTCTTACTGTCTGCTCTTTTAATAGGCCAGGGGTCTGGCTACCTAGCACAAAAGCTTATGGTAGAAAATAATATAAGGGAAAGAATTAAAGATGCTCTCTCAAAAATTATAGACAGTAATAAATATGTCATTAACGTTGATATTGATTTAGATATTAGTGATGAGGTAGAAGAACAGATTACAGTTTTGTCAGAAAAAAATTCAAATCAGTCTTCTACAGATATACCTGAAGAAAAGTCCATTGTAGAAGAATCTTTATCAAGTATGCAGCAATCCATAGAATTAGAAGAAGAATCTAGCCAATCTGGTTACTCTGTTGGTTTACCAATTCCAGGGTTTGAAATGGATTTCACGAATTCAAACAATTCTTCAAAAAAAGCTGAAGAGCCAAAACCTCCAGTAATGTCAGTTGAAACAAAGAAACCAATTGAAGTCACTAGCGAGGGTAGTAACTCTAATGAACCTCGAGTTGATAAAATTTTATCAAGGACGAGACCATCTAGAGCTGAAGTAAAAAAGATGTATATTAGTTTGATTTTGCAGGAAGGAGCTGCTCCAGAGCTTATCGAAAATATCAGACAGTTAACTATGGCCGCTGCAAAATTTGATAGAAACCGTGGTGATAAGTTAACTATCATGACCGCTAGTTTCAGAGAAAGAAGAGATCAGCGCTCAGCTGAACAGATTATGCTGAAAAACATAGCAGAAAAAATTGAACTTCTTGAGCAAAAAAGGGAAATAGAAGAAAATAATCAAGATGCTAGTTGGAAAGATGAATTAACTAGGTATAGAGAAGAGGAAGCAGCTAGAAGAGAGGATGATAGGAAGTTTTTTGAAGGTCAAATTTCCCAATTAGAACAACAAGCTAAAGATCGTGCTTATGCACAAGAAAAAAAGGATATGCTTTTAAGAGATTCTTTAAAGCTAAAAAAATTGAATGACGAAATTGTTGCCTTAAAATCAATGCTTAAGAGTGCAGAAAGGCGTGATAGCTTAAAAACTATAAGTAAACAAGAACGCATAGATTCTCTAAGGTATGTTAGCCTAAGTACTGAGTTAGATGAGTTAGCAAAATCGCTCCAAACTGCAGTTGTATCTAAGTCTAAAGACGAAGAGGTAAAAGCAAAGCGCAAAATTCAAGAAGAAATGGCTGAGAGAGAAAAACAGAAAGAGGAAAGAGAACAAGAAATTGCTGACAAGATTCGTGAACTTGATAGTGTCCAGGATGAATTAGATAAACTGGCTGAAGACATGGAAAAAGAAAGTGGTAATACTTTTATCATTTTGATCGCTCTTGGTGCTTTAGTTTTCATTTTGATAGCAGCTTTGATATTTGTTCTTCTAAGAAATAATAGCAAGCAAGCACCTGTTCCCCCTTGGATGATGCCTCCACCACCGCGTAGACCAAGAAGGAAAAGAAGAGAGGCGCCAAGTAAAGATAAAGAGTCTAAACAAAATTCTAAAACTGAAGAACCAGCATCAAAGTCTCAGTCTGAGGAGCCTGTAGTTACGCCACCTGCACCTCAGCCTGAGCAGTCTGCTGATCAAGAAGTAACAGAGACTAGTAGAAAAGAATCTCAGCCTGAAAGTTCGTTACCACCATCGAGTGATAATGATCCAGATGTTGTTAGGAGTGAAATAAATGATATACGCAAATCCGTTGTATCTATGAGTGTAGGTCAACCGGATAGGACTACTACGATAGTTAAAGAATGGTTAGAACAACCAGAACCTACACCTCCAGCTGAGCCTGAGCAGGAGGCTCCATCTTCTGATGGTGATGATTCTAAAGAAGAAGAAAAGTAAGGGTAGGAGGCTAGATATGATAACAGATTACAATCGCCTATCAGGGCTTCATAAAGTTGCAATTCTTTTCTCAGTTTTAGGTGAAAGCCTTGCTATGTCTCTTATTAAGGGTTTATCTCGTACTGAGGTAAGAAAAATAAGAGCTACCATTCGAGAAATGGACAGCGTTTCGTTTACTTTGAAAAGACGCATAATGGAAGAATTCTATTTTGGGTTTTTAAGTGAACAATTTTCTGAAGAAGGTGGAGATGATGAGGATGAAGGACCTATCAAGCCATTTGAATTTTTAACTGAAATGACTGATGAACAGCTCATTGCGCTTCTTGCAAATGAAGATGTCCCGGTGGTTGCTATAGCGCTAGCTCAATTGGACTCATCTAAAAGAATGTCTATTCTAGAGCGCATGAAACCTGAAGAAAAAGGAAAAGTATTAATTGAACTTGGTAGTTTGCAAGATGTCCCGTTAGAAGCGATAGTAGAGGTTGCTGGTAAATTAAAAGAAAAAGCATCCTACCTACCTAAGCCGGTTGAGTTTTCCAGAGGCGGAGCTAAGGAGATAGCTGATCTAATTGGAGAGATGAGTGCTGATGAAGCAGAAAGATATATGCAGACTCTTCAAAATGAAAATCCTGAATTATATAAAGATGTTAAAATGCTAGTTCTAACTTTTGAGGATATTTTAGCTAATTTCCCCGATGGAATTTTAAGAGACCTTTGTAATAGTGTAGAACTTGAGGCATTAGCGATGGCATTGAAAGGAATTGAACAAGAAACTGTTGACAGAGTTGTTGGTAATCTACCCCAGAAAAAGCAAGCTATGTATGAACCAGTTGAAGGCCCAAAACCCAAAAGAGAGGTTGATGATGCCAGAAAAATCATTGTTACAGCGGCTAAAGCTATGGAAAAACAAGGTGCTTTTAATTTAGCAGATATGATGGGTGGTGGAGAAATGATTGAATAATCGTAGTTATCCTTCTCTTTAATCTTTAAAAAGCCCCAAAGCATTTGGGGCTTTTTTGTTAACACTATTTTAATAATTTTGGTTTTGATTGAATGTAGATCCAATATACTGTAATTATTGAAATGATAAGTGTTAATCCACTGGTTATGTTAGGATCAATGCCCAAATTAAGATTTTTTATTCCAGCTCCAGCAATGAATGCTAGTAAGATTCCCATCAATGATTCTCCTGCGATTAAACCTGATGATAAAAGAATTCCTCTTTGAAGTATATTGTCTGGTTCTCTTTTTATTTTACTCTCCGATAGAATGAAATGAGCCATTACTCCACCTATAAGAATCGGTGTAGATAGACCAAAAGGTAAATAAATACCAACAGCAACAGGCATAAGGTGGAGTCTAAAATTGCTATCTTTTGATTCGAGAATAGAGTCAATTACAAGAATTATAATTCCAAGTACACATCCAATTAAAACCATGTTCCAAGGAAGAACGCCATCCCCAAAAAAGCCTTTTGCAAGGCTTGCAAATAAGCCTGCTTGAGGTGCTGCAAGTTCTCTACCGCCAATCCCACCTGGAGTGTTTTCATGAAGCAATTGCATGATTGGAGCCATTACTAGAGAAGCAACTGCAACGCCAGCGATTTGCATTGTTTGTTGTCTATAAGGAGTTGCTCCCACAATTTGGCCAGTTTTTAAGTCATTGCAAACATCTCCTGAGGTACATGCAGCACAGCACACTATTGCAGCTACACCAAGCGTAGCTATCATTCCTTCTGTACCAGAAAACCCAAAGATATAGAGCATGCCACCAGTAAATAGCACTGCAGTAATTGTCATGCCCGAAACCGGAGAATTTGAGTTTCCAACTAGTCCTACAATATAGGATGCAACTGCAGTAAAAAAGAATGCCATTACAAT
>Ga0066364_10000314_pt1 | contig 10931 bp, 5 predicted proteins | sample Knorr_S7_td_Surf_FD_70970 | JGI IMG/M metagenome (GOLD analysis project Ga0066364, IMG submission 70970) | Marine microbial communities from Southern Atlantic Ocean transect - Knorr_S7_td_SurfaceA_ad_6m_LV_A | ecosystem: Environmental > Aquatic > Marine > Oceanic | place: Southern Atlantic ocean...
GGATTTACAAGATGTCCTTCTTCTGTAAATCTATTCAAAACTTCTTCTTCATCGCATTCATGAAAAGTTCCATTTCTCACCGTTATCTCACGGAGAATATCATTTTTCTGAGTCACCGTGACAATTCCTGATGTTTGACTAAAAATATCTTTTACAACTTCAGTACCTGCTTCAATCCATTTCATATCTTCAATCATTAGGAGAGATATATCTTTATTTATTTCATGTGTCTCTTGGGGAATCCAAAGCAATGTTCCCCCTTGACTAACTTCAAAACCATTTTTGGATGATCTTGCTTTTTTGACACTTAATCCAGGTGCATACTTAACTAAACCCCCAGTTTTTGTACGGAACCTTTCATCTGTTAAATCAGCTATGACCTCACCACTACTAATTTTACTACCAGGAGAAGTATTCAAACGATAAGTCATTCCATCAGTTGATTCCAAATTATATATTTGGCCTGAGTGAGTAGATTCTTCTATTAACTTAAAATTGCTTAAAGACATTGAAGTTGTAACAATTTGAACTTCCCTAGCATCTCCTATTGATTCTCTTAATCTAATTGCCCCGCCAAACTCACTAGATTGACTTGCCTCAGCTAAAACAGTTCCTTTATCTACATACTTTCCAGGTGAAATAACTGGTCTTGCATTAGGTGGTAAATTATAAACATCTCCAGCTAAAACCCATAATCTTCCTAATCTTTGAGCTTTTAAAGTAATATTTCCCTGTCTATCTGCTACCTCCTTGGGTTGAATAACCTTGTCATATTTAACTTGACCTGCTAAGTCACAAATAACATCCTTCGTTGCTTTTTCAACACTCTTTTTAACTGCTCCAGCAATGATCTGTGCAACTGTTATATCAGATTTAATATTTTCTCCATCATCAACAAATAAAAGTGATCCACTAGAAACTTCAATTTTTTGAGCTTTGTTAGAATTATTTCCTGTGGGAACTATTTTTAATACAAAATCAACTTCGGCTTGTTTAGCTTCTACACCGTGCGGAGTTCTATAACCTCTGACTTTTGCTTTTGAACTAAATTCAACTTTTCCAGAAATCTTTGACCTTACTACTCCACTTTCGGCAGTTGATACTCCTCCAGTGTGGAAGGTTCTCATTGTTAATTGAGTCCCTGGCTCTCCAATAGATTGAGCAGCAATTATTCCAACAGCTTCACCTAAGTCAACTAGATGATTATGAGCCAAAGCCCATCCATAACATCTCCTGCAAACTGATCTGTTAGCTTCACATGTTAATGGGGATCTTATTTTTACGTTTGTAATAGATGATTTCTCAATTATTGATGAAAGTGAGGGGTCTATAGCAGTATTTTGAGGAATAATTAAATTTTCTTCAGAATCATAGATATCCTCAGCGCTTAGTCTGCCGAGAAGCCTTTTTCCAAATTTGCCATCTTCAGCCTCAACAACTATTGATCGTTGTGTGCCACAATCTTCTTCTCTAACAATTACATCTTGAGCAACATCAACTAATCTTCGAGTAAGATATCCTGAATCCGCAGTTCTTAAGGCAGTATCCACTAAACCTTTCCTTGCTCCATAAGAAGAAATTACGTATTCAGTAACAGTAAGTCCCTCTCTAAAGTTTGTTCTAATTGGAAGGTCAATGATTTCTCCTTGAGGATTAGCCATCAATCCTCTCATACCAACAAGCTGTCTTACCTGAGACATATTACCCCTTGCTCCCGAATTCGCCATCATCCAAACTGAATTTAGAGGATCATTTTGATTAAAGTTGTTTTTTACAGCATCAACTAATCTCTCATTAGTTTCAGTCCAAGTATCAATAACTTTTGTATGTCTTTCAACTTCCGTAATTTCACCAAGTCTATAGCATTCTTCTGTAGCAGATATTTGCTCTTCAGCTTGTCCTATTAAATCATGTTTAGCTTCAGGAACTTTTAAATCATCTACTGAAATAGAAACAGCAGCTTGGGTAGCGTATTTAAATCCCAAATCCTTTAAATTATCAGCCATAGCTGCCGTTATAGCTGTACCATGATTTACATAAGCCCAGGAAACTAAATTCTTTAAGGCTTTCTTATCTACTACTTTATTCTTAAAAGATGGCGGAGTTTTAGCTAGTTTTGGCATTGTAACTGTATCATTCTTTTTTGAGTTTTTGGTAGTTTTACGTACTCTAGAGTTTTTTTTAGGTTTAGATGATGTCATGATTTTAAAAAATTGAAAATAGTTTTTAAAGTTTAAGTCTGTGATACAGAATCAATGATGGTATAGTTCATTACTACTCTCCCTACCGTAGTCAAAACAAATCTACTTATTAAATTATTCTGAGAGTCAAATCTATCTCTTTTTAGATTCCAAATTTCTAATCTTGATCCATCCTCTAGTTCTTTAGTCGTTTTTGGCTTACTCATTTCGTCTTCATCTTCAACATCTCCATTAAATCTTACCCACACCCATTCATGTAAGTTGAGTCTTTTATCTTCGAAAGCAGAAATAACATCCTCTAGTGAAGCAAAAGTAGTCTTGTGATCTCCAAATTCCGGTTTTTGATAATTGGGTTGCAAAGCCGTTAAATAATAAGATCCCAAAACCATATCTTGTGATGGAGTAACAATTGGTTCCCCGGTGGCAGGAGAAAGAATGTTATTACTAGCCAACATGAGCATGCGCGCCTCAGTTTGTGCCTCTAAAGCTAAAGGAACATGAACTGCCATTTGATCTCCGTCAAAATCAGCATTAAATGCAGGACAAACTAAAGGATGAAGTTGTATCGCTCTACCTCCCACTAATTTTGGCTCAAAAGCTTGAATTCCCAACCTATGCAAAGTAGGAGCTCTATTTAATAGAATTGGATGACCCTCAATAACTTCCTGAAGTACCTGCATAACTTCATCATCAGCTTTTTGTATTAATTTTTTTGCAGCTTTAATGTTATTCACAATATTTTGGCGAATTAATCTATGAATTACAAAAGGTTGGAAGAGCTCTATCGCCATCTCCTTTGGAAGACCACACTGATGCATTTTTAATTTGGGTCCAACAACTATTACAGATCTTCCAGAATAGTCAACACGCTTACCAAGAAGATTCTGTCTGAATCTCCCTTGTTTTCCTTCAATAATGTCACTAAGAGATTTAAGAGCTCTATTATTTGCCCCAACAACAGTCCTTCCCCTCCTTCCATTATCTATGAGAGCATCAACTGCCTCCTGAAGCATTCTTTTCTCATTTCTTACAATAATTTCAGGAGCTAAAATTTCCTGAAGCCTAGCTAATCTATTATTTCTATTTATAACTCTTCTGTAAAGATCGTTTAAATCAGAAGTTGCAAATCTTCCTCCATCAAGCTGAACCATAGGCCTAAGATCTGGAGGTATAACAGGAATTGCATCTAAGACCATCCATTCTGGTTTTGCATTAGTTGCGATGAAATTATCAATAACTCTTATCCTTTTTATAAGTTTTGCCCTTTTCTGTCCCTTACTATTTGTTATTTCCTCTCTAAGCTCTTCAGCAACCTGATTTAAATCAAGGTCCTCAAGTAATTGCTTTAGTGCCTCAGCTCCTATACCAACAAAAGGTTCATTCTCAATAGTTGAATCTTCAGCATAGATTTCATCTTCAATTTCAAGCCATTCATCCTCTGTTAGTAGTTGCTTATATTTGAGATCTTTATGATCGCCTGGGTCTAAGACAACATAACAATTAAAATAAACTATTTGTTCTACATCTCGAAGTGGAATATCCAAAAGAATTGCAACGTAACTAGGAATTCCTTTCAAATACCAAACATGAGAGACTGGCGCAGCGAGTTTTATATAGCCCATCCTATGTCTTCTAACTCTACTTTCAGTTACCTCAACACCACATCTCTCACAAACAATACCTCTATGTCTAACCCTTTTATACTTACCACAATGACATTCCCAATCTTTGGAGGGTCCAAAAATCTTTTCACAAAACAATCCATCCATTTCTGGTTTAAGTGTCCTGTAATTAATCGTTTCAGGCTTAGTAACTTCACCTACCACTTGGCCATTAGGTAATGTCCTCTGTCCCCAATCCATTATTCTTTGAGGAGAGGCTATTGAAATTTTTACGTAATCAAAGTGATTTTCAGTTCTTAAGTTGCTGTTTGTCATTTTTTCGAAATTTAAATTAAAAGTTTTTTAATGAGTATTTAATCTTCCTCATATTCTGAGGTTCCTAGTGATTCATAAGTAGGCCTAGATGGAGTATTCCTTCTGGGGTTAATATCTTGCATTAAATCTACTTCCTTTCCTTCATCTGTATATACACCAATATCTAATCCAAGAGATTGTAATTCTCTCATAAGAACTTTAAATGACTCAGGGGTTCCAGGCCTAGGTATTGGTTTACCTTTTACTATTGCGTTTAGGGCTTCATTTCGTCCCTGCATATCATCAGATTTAACTGTTAAAAGTTCTTGTAGAGTATAAGCTGCTCCATATGCTTCAAGAGCCCACACTTCCATCTCTCCAAGCCTTTGACCTCCTTGCTGCGCTTTACCTCCTAATGGTTGTTGTGTAACTAAAGAATAAGGGCCAGTAGACCTAGCGTGGATTTTATCATCGACCAAATGAACTAACTTAAGGAAGTGGGAGTATCCAACTGCTACTGGCTGATCAAAAGGTTCTCCTGTTCTGCCATCTTTTAGTAATAACTTCCCAGGATTATCAGGGTTGTAAACCCATGACTTACCTGGCTGTTTTGAAGCCTCCTCTAAAAATGCTTGAACAGTTTGATGTGATTGCTCAGCGCCATACATTTCATCAAATGGGACAACTTTAACCCTGCAATTTAAGTTAGAGGCAGCCCATCCCATTAGTAATTCAAAAACTTGACCAACGTTCATCCTACTTGGAACCCCTAGAGGATTGAGTACTATGTCTACAGGCGTCCCATCAGGCAAATATGGCATATCTTCTCTAGGCAAGATTCTACTAATAATTCCTTTATTGCCATGCCTTCCAGCCATTTTATCGCCTACTTGGATTTTCCTTCTCTGGGCCACATAAACTCTGACAACCATGTTTGCACCTGGTGGCAACTCGTCACCTTGCTCTCTAGTGTAAATTCGAACGTCCAAAACTCTCCCCTTCTCAGTTTTGGGCACCCTAAGGGAGTTATCTCTAACATCTCGAGCCTTTTCTCCAAAAATAGCTCTCAAAAGTTTTTCCTCAGGTGGTTGGTCTGATTCACCTTTTGGAGTAACTTTTCCTACAAGAATATCCCCACTCTCGACAAAAGCACCAATTCTGATAATTCCCATTTCATCAAGATCATTCAAGCTTTCTTCAGAGATATTAGGAATTTCTCTTGTAATTTCTTCAGGTCCTAGCTTTGTTTGTCTCGCTTCAATTTCATATTTTTCTATATGTACTGATGTATATAAATCATCAGTCACCATCCTCTCACTTACAAGAATTGCATCTTCGTAGTTGTAGCCTTCCCATGGCATATATGCAATTAATACGTTCTGACCTAGTGCTATTTCACCTCCTTCGCATGCAGATCCATCCGCTAAAACTTGGCCAGATATAACTTGATCTCCAATCTTTACGATAGGTCTTTGGTTAAGGCAGGTATCTTGATTTGATCTTTGATATTTTTGAAGATAATGAAAATGTTCAAAACCAGCCTCATCTTTAACAACAATCTCATTAGCGTCTACATAAGATACAGTTCCATTAACTTTTGTTATGGGAACCATTCCTGAATCTCTAGCGACTTGAGATTCTAAACCTGTTCCGACTAAGGGACGTTCTGGCCTAAGCAAAGGAACTGCTTGGCGTTGCATATTCGAACCCATCAAAGCTCTATTTGCATCATCATGTTCTAAAAAAGGGATTAGTGAAGTCGCTACTGAGATCACCTGAACAGGGGAAAGCTGAACATAATCCACTTGGTGAGGAGGGACTTTTTCAAAATCTTGCCTGTATCTTACTGGTATTAGATTTGCAAGTATATTTCCATCTTTATCAGTTGCTACATCTCCTGGAGCCACCCTGCATTCATCTTCTAAATCAGCAGAGAGATAAATAGGATTACCCTCTTTATTAACTTTACCGTTATTAACTTCCCAAAAAGGGGTTTCAATAAAACCATATTCATTCACTCTTGCATGGGTAGCCAAAGAGTTTATAAGTCCCGCATTTGGGCCTTCGGGAGTTTCAATAGGACATAATCTTCCATAATGTGAAGGATGAATATCCCTCACTGCAAAGCCTGCTCTTTCTCGTGTTAGACCCCCAGGGCCTAAAGCCGAGATTCTTCTCTTATGTGTCAATTCCGCCAGAGGATTAGTTTGATCCATAAATTGACTTAATTGACTTGAGCCAAAAAACTCCTTTATAGCGGCAACCAAAGGTTTAGGATTGACAAGTTGAGCAGGCGTAAGAGAATCTGTTTCCCCAACAGTCATTCTTTCCTTAATAATTCTCTCTAAACGGTTAAGTCCAACCCGTACTTGGTTTTGAAGAAGTTCTCCAACAGATCTAACCCTTCGATTACCTAAATGATCAATATCATCCAAGCTAGCACCACCAATATCTAATTCTAAGTTAATTAAATAATCAATTGTAGAAAGAACATCTTCATGGGTAAGTGTCCTGACATCATCTGGTACAGTAAGCCTCAATTTTTTATTTATTTTATATCTACCAACTCGACCTAAATCATATCTTTTAGCATCAAAGAATCTACTTATTAGCAACTGTTGTCCGCCAGAAACGGAAGGTGGTTCACCAGGCCTTAGTTTCTTGTAGAGCTCAAGTAAAGCTTGATCTTCTGAATTAATACCTTCGTCGTTGGCTGATTCAATTGTGCTTCGATAAAACTCAGGATGTCTAAGTTTATCGATCACATCATTATCAGAAAGACCCATCGCCCTCATAAGAACGTGAGCATTAATTTTTCTAGTTTTATCAACTCTTACGTAAAGTAAATTATTTTTATCAGTTTCGAATTTTAACCATGCACCTCTATTAGGGATAACGCTTGCATTGTAAGTTCTTCTTCCATTTTTATCTTGTTCATCTTTAAAATAAACTCCTGGACTTCTAACAATTTGGTTAACAATTACTCTTTCAGCACCATTGATGATAAAAGTTCCTCTTTCAGTCATTAACGGTAATTCACCAATAAATACTTCCTGTTCTTTAATCTCCCCTGTTTCTTTGTTAATTAATCTGCATGTAACATACATTTGTGAGGCAAATGTTGCATCTCTTCTTTTTGCCTCCTCAACATCATGTCTAGGTCTTTTTAACCTGTATTCTTCACCAATAAAGTGTAATTCTAATTTACCTGTGTAATCAGAAATGGGGGAAAAGTTTTGCAATTCCTCTATTAAGCCCTTTTCCAGAAACCATTTAAAGCTTGCTCTTTGAACTTCAACTAAATCCGGTAGATAAGTAGCTGTTTTTGCTACCTGTAAAGCGCTACTGCTCATCCAAGAAAACCTTCGAATATGTGAGATTTACTATTTACTTTTAATCTACTTAATAATTACCTGTTTAACTTTTCTTTTAAGTTCAAATCATTTATTATATTTCGATTTAATAAAAAAATCAATTTAATAAACGTATAAAATTCTAGCTAGATTGTTACCAATCTATTGAACAGAATAAGTTAAAGATAAAAAATTAAGAAAAATTGCCAGTAATTCTTAATACTAGCAGCTGTTGTATCAACTTAACAAGTTAAATTTAAACAAATCTTCAGCATTCTTAGATGATTCTTTAGCAATTGTTATTAATTGAGTAGATCTTAAATCTGCCATACAATTGGCAACATTTTCAACAAATGCTGGTTCATTTCTTTTTCCCCTATAGGGAACAGGGGCTAAAAAGGGTGAGTCGGTTTCAATTAAATATCTATTATTAGGTACTATTTTGGCACATGCATGAATTTCATGTGCTTTTGGGAAAGTCACTATTCCACTAAAACTGATATAAAAGCCAAGATCTAGGAATTGCTTCATTTGTTTTGGGGTTCCCGTCCAACAATGCAATACTCCTCGAGGGCATTTACCTTTATTATGAAGGTCATTACATATCTCGATCATTTCGGTTGCAGCATCTCTGCAATGTATAATTACTGGCAATTCAAGTTCATGAGCTAACTCCATTTGTGGAATAAAAGCCTTAATTTGTTGAATTTTATTATCACTTTTAAAAAAATCTAGACCTAATTCCCCAATGGCTACAACTCTTTTATCTTCTTGAGCTGAGCTTTTTAAAAGAGATTTAGAACTTTGTGCCCATTTTTTTGCTTCTAACGGATGCAAACCTACTGAATAATAAATTTCATTAAATTTATTGGATATTTTTTTTAACTTAGGAATTTCAGTTAACTCACAACATGCATGAACTAATTTTTTTACACCTTTTGAACGCAATCTTTTAACAACTTCATCAAGATCTTCTTCAAAATTTTCAAATATTAAATGACAGTGAGAATCTATGAGTTCAATATCGCTCATAATCAAATCTGCCTTTTTACTTTGTGATAAGAGTAGTTTTAACTATGTTATTAATTTTTGATTTTCTATTTGCACCATTATTCTTGTGAAGTACATTTTTTTTAACTGCTTTATCAATTAAACTAAAAGTCTTATTCAGACTTGCTTTCACTAATTTTTTATTATCTTCATTAGGATCATTATTAAATTTCTCGCAATTCTCTAAAGTTTTTTTTGTCGAAGTTCGTACTGAAGATTTATATGACTTGTTAAATAAACGATTTCTCTCTGCAATTTGTATTCTCTTTTTTGCTGATTTGTTATTGGCCACAGAGGGTAAATAAGTAGAAGTTTCTATCATAACAAATAGATCGACTACTAATCAATATTATATAATTTAGAAAGTTATTGAATTTGGTCTCAAGCCCTACAATTTGAACAAATAAGAATATGAAGGTAATAAATAATAAAAAAAACGCCATCGAAGAATTGAAGAGGATTTCTAATCGAACTAATTTAGAAAACAATCACAAAATAAATGGAATCGTAGAAGAAATTCTTCAAGAGGTAAAAATTGATGGAGACATTGCAGTAGAAAAATATACCAAAAAATTTGATGGTTTCAATCCTGACCCTATGCAAGTTAGTGTGAACGAATTAAAAGATGCATGGGATGAAATTGATAGTAATTTAAGGCGATCTCTTGAGGTGGCCCATAAAAGAATTAAAAAATTCCATGAAAAAGAAATTCCATTATCCTTCACTATCAAAGGTGAACATGGTGATAAAGTCGAAAGGAGATGGAGACCAGTTAAAAAAGCAGGAATTTATATCCCTGGAGGTAGAGCTTCATATCCAAGTACCGTTTTAATGAATGCAATACCTGCAACAGTTGCAGGTGTAGAAGAAATTGTAATGGTTTCTCCTGGAAATACGGAGGGAAAAATAAACAAAACTGTTTTAGCTGCAGCTCACTTATCAGGTATCAAAAAAGTTTTTAGGATTGGAGGAGCTCAAGCAATTGGTGCTTTAGCTTTTGGCACAAATCAAGTCAGTAAAGTTGATGTTATTACAGGTCCAGGAAATATTTATGTAACCACTGCCAAAAAACTAATTTATGGCTCTACTGGTATAGATTCATTAGCTGGTCCAAGTGAAATATTAATTATTGCAGATGAAACAGCTCAAAGCGCTCATATAGCATCTGATCTACTAGCACAAGCAGAACATGATCCTTTGGCTTCTTCCATACTTCTCACAACATCAAAGAACCAGGCAAACGAAGTTTTAAAGGAACTCTATAAAAAAATTGATGATCATCCAAGAAAAGAAATTTGCATGCAATCAATAAAAAATTGGGGATTAATTGTTGTTTGCAAGGATTGTGAATCATGTATAGAACTAAGCAATAACTTTGCTCCAGAACATTTGGAAATTTTAGTATCAGATTCAAAAAAGATTCTTGATGGTATAGAGAATGCAGGAGCAGTTTTTTTAGGGAAATGGACCCCTGAAGCTGTGGGAGATTATCTCGCTGGTCCTAATCATACATTGCCCACATCAGGAAATTCAAGATTTACAGGTTCTCTAGGAGTGGAAACTTTTATGAAAAACACCTCCATAATAGAATTTAATGAAGAAAGTTTAAAATTTAATAGTCTTGATATTATAAATCTTGCTAAAAGCGAGGGCTTACATAGTCATGCTAATTCAGTCCAAATAAGATTTGAAGATTAGACAACTTTTGAAGGGGAGTAAACAATTGGATTATTGTTTTCAATTTTACCAACCAAGACTTTGTCTGTGAGATCAACGAATAATCCGTTTTCTAATACTCCTGGAATGTTATTAATACTAATTTCAATATCTCGAGGATTCTTAATCCCGTCATTAAACAATACATCTAAAACTAGATTTCCTTGGTCAGTTACAACTGGACCAGCTTTTTTAGTAGCCATTCTTAAATTTGAACTTCCATTCATTTCTAAAATAACTTCCTGAACTTGCTTCCAAGCATTTGGAAGCACCTCAACAGGAAGAGGAAAAGAATGATTTAAGTTTTGTACGAGTTTACTTTCATCAACAACAATCAATAATTGATTAGCTTTTGATGCAACTAATTTTTCTCTGACATGGCATGCTCCGCCTCCTTTGATTAATTGAAATCTCGGATCAACTTCATCTGCGCCGTCAATAGCTAAATCGATTTGAGAAACAGAAGCTAAATCGATAAGTGGAATATCGAGTTCAAGTGCCAAAACTTCTGATTGAAAGGAAGTTGCAACACCTCTTATATTTTGCAGTTTTCCAGAACGAATTTCATTAGCGAGACTTTTTATCATAAGTGCGGCGGTGGAACCAGATCCTAATCCGAGAACCATGTCACTCTTTACTTCCTTTATTGCTGCATCAGCAACAACTTTTTTCATTTGAGTTTGTGAATCCAAAAT
>Ga0066364_10000315_pt1 | contig 10929 bp, 5 predicted proteins | sample Knorr_S7_td_Surf_FD_70970 | JGI IMG/M metagenome (GOLD analysis project Ga0066364, IMG submission 70970) | Marine microbial communities from Southern Atlantic Ocean transect - Knorr_S7_td_SurfaceA_ad_6m_LV_A | ecosystem: Environmental > Aquatic > Marine > Oceanic | place: Southern Atlantic ocean...
GGAGTTTATTGAAAAATATAAAGATACTGCTAAAGATAGTGGAATAATTGGTCATTTCGGACTTGGATTTTACTCTGCATTCATGGTTTCAGATTCTGTAGAAATTATTACGAAATCATACAAAAAATCATCTCCTGCTGTTCACTGGTCATGTGATGGTTCACCAGAGTTTTCATTATCTAAATCTGATAAAAAAACCAGAGGAACTGAAATAATATTAAATATTTCGAAAGATTCTAAAAGCTTTTTAGAGGATAGCACAATTGGTGCATTATTGAAGAAATATAATCGTTTTATGCCAATTCCTATAAAATTTGGGACTAAAGAGATTACGAGCAATGTCGGTGATGGAGATAAAGCAAAAGAAGTTAAAGAGAAAATTGACAACATAATCAACATAACAGAACCTGCATGGACAAAAAAACCAAAAGATTTAAAGGAAGGAGATTATAAATCTTTTTATAAAGATTTGTATCCTATGAATTTTGAGGATCCTTTGTTTAACATCCATTTAAATGTTGATTATCCTTTTAATTTAACTGGTATTTTATATTTTCCTAAAATTACAAATGATATAAATCTTCAAAAAGACAAAATACAGCTTTATCAAAATCAGGTTTTTGTGACTGATAATGTTGAGGGAATAGTACCAGAATTCCTGACATTGTTAAGAGGTGTAATCGACTCTCCTGATATACCACTAAATGTTTCAAGAAGTTACCTTCAGGTAGACTCTGCAGTGAAAAAAATTTCAAACTATATAACAAGAAAAGTAGCTGATAAATTAAATTCCCTATTCAAAAAGGATAGAAAGAAGTTTGAAGAAAAATGGAATGATATTAAAGTTATTATTGAGTATGGAATGCTTAGTGAAGATAAATTTTTTGAAAAATCTGATAGTTTTTCGTTGTATCCATCTACTGACAATAATTATTACACTTACGAAGAATTGATTAAAAAAATTAAAAAAGATCATACTGATAAAGACGGTAAAACTATAATCTTATACGCATCAAATATTGAAGAACAAGACTCATATATAAAACATGCTAATAAAAAAGGGTACACAGTTCTATTACTTGATTCTCCAATTGTTAGTCATTTGATTCAAAAATTAGAAACCTCAAAGGACAATATATCTTTTGCCAGAGTTGACTCTGATGCTATTGAACAATTAATTAAAAAGGATGATAAGAGCATATCAAAACTAAGTGATAAAGAACAAGAAAAATTAAAGTCACAGCTAGAAGATGTTATACCAAAAGAAAAATACACAATTCAACTGGAATCAATGGATAGTGATTCACTCCCATTTATAATTACTCAACCAGAATTTATGAGAAGAATGAAGGATATGCAAAATACTGGTGGAAATAATATGTTTGGAAATATGCCAGAAATGTATAATCTAGTAGTTAATACTAACAATAAGTTGGTAACTTATATTTTTAATACAAAAACTAAAAACAAGAGAGATCGTTTAATTAAACAATCGCTTGATTTAGCAAAATTATCTCAAAATTTATTAAAGGGGGAAGACCTGACGCAATTCATAAAAAGGAGCTATGATCTCATTAAATAGTTTATGTTTATAGTATGAGATTAAAGCTGTTATATATTTTCATTTTGTTTTTGGGGTGCAATACCAACAATGAGGGTTTAAATCTCAATTTACAGATTAAAGGACTTAAAAAAGGAGAAATAATAATCAAAAAGCTGAGCGATTCAGCATTTGTAAGTCTAGATTCCTTTTTAATCAACGGAAATAATAAAATTAATTTTAAATACATCCTAGTTGAACCTGAAATGATTTTTTTAGATTTAAATCTAAATGATGGATCAGATACAAAAACAATGAATTTCTTTGCTGAAAATTCAAAAATTGATATTGAAACGAGTTTAGAAAATTATGGTTTTAATTTGTCTATTAAAGGATCTACGAATGATTCAATATATCGAGACTATATATCTTTAAATAAAAAATTTAACAATCAAAAATTAGACTTGTACGAAAGATCCTTCAAAAATGTTAAATCTAATAACAAAGACAGTTTAAAAATTATTGAAAACTTGATAATTAACATTAATACAAGGCAATTTCTCCACAATGCAAATTATGCTGTCAGAAACTCAAAGTATGAAGTTGCTCCATATATAGCAATAACTGATTTATATGAATCAAAAAAAATACTAGATACAATCTACAAATCACTTGATGAAAAAATAATTGGATCTAAATATGGTATTCAATTAAAAAAAATGATTGAATAATTAACCAGAATACTCAACAAAATTTCTTGGTGTTTCATAAAGAACAATTGAAAGATCACATTCAATATCAATAGCATCTTTTAACCTATTCCAAATAAATATTGCTAGGTTTTCAGTTGATGGAATCAAATCTTTAAAATATGGGATATCAAGATTTAAGTTTTTATGATCAAGAACATCTTCAACTTCTTTTTTGATAATTTTTTTTAAAATAGATAAATCCATTAGCATACCAGTTTCAGGATCAATATCTCCAGTAAGTTTCACTATTAATTCATAATTGTGACCATGATAGTTTTCATATGAACATTTACCAAAAATATCATAGTTTTTTTCTTTAGACCAATTGTTATTTGCTAATTTATGAGCTGAGTTAAAATGTGCTTTTCTACAAACCGTTATTTTCATAATTCTTAAAGTGTTTAAAATGATCATTAATCATAATTCTCAACCATACTGTAAATTTATCAGGATTTAATTTTATTTCCGACTTTAAATCTGAGATTTTAATCCATTTATAATCAATAGCTTCACTTGGATTTAGTGTTGGGACTCCATCAAATCGACCGAACAAAACGTGATCATACTCATACTCACATAAGCCATTTGTAAATTCCTCCTTATAAACAAATGAAAAAATTTTTTTTAATTCAGTCACGATACCCATTTCTTCAACTAATCTTTTTTTTGCTGATTCTAATAGTGAGATGTTTGGTAAAGGATGACTACAGCAAGTGTTTGTCCATAAATTTCCTGAGTGATATTTATTTGGAGCTCTTTTCTGCAATAAGATCTCAGAAGATTTATTAAAAAGAAAAATTGAAAATGCTCTGTGAAGTAACTTTTTTTTATGAGCGGTGATTTTTTCCTCAAATCCAACTTCATTATCGTTTTTATCAACTAAGATAACTTGGTTACTCATCTGAATATATTATGCTTCACCTTTAGGACCAAAACTTATTGGTATTACCTCTTTTTGAAAATTTTTAATTTTACCAAAGGATTTTTCATATTTGTTCAGATTCTCACCCAAAGCGTTAATAAATTTTTTAGTATGATCTGGTGTCAAAATTATCCTTGACCTAACTTTAGCTTTTGGTGCTCCCGGCATAACATTAATAAAGTCCAGTACAAATTCAGTTGGAGAATGATTAACTATAACCAAGTTGGAGTATAATCCTTGAGCTATACTTTCATCAAGCTCAATATTAATATTATTTTCTTTGGCTTTATCCTTCTTCATTAAACCTGATTCTTTTACTTTCTAATAAATCCTCATATTCATCAACATAACCAACAATGATATCATCATACTCACGATTTCCAGTACCAGCAGGTATTTTGTGTCCAACAATAACATTTTCCTTTAAACCTTCAAGATTATCAACTTTACCATTTACAGCCGCTTCATTAAGCACTTTAGTAGTTTCTTGGAAAGATGCAGCAGAAATAAATGATTTTGTCTGGAGCGATGCTCTCGTTATTCCCTGAAGTATTGGGAAACCAGTTGCATTTACAGCATCCCTGGCAACAACCAGCTCTTTATCTTCTCTCTTTAAAAGTGAGTTTTCATCTCTTAACTCTCGTGTATTTACAATTTGACCGACTTTTAAATTTTCAGAGCTTCCTGCAAATTCTATAACCTTTTTTCCATAAAGATTATCATTTTCACTCATAAATGCATTTTTATGAACTATCTGACCTTCTAAGAAAATTGAGTCACCAGAGTCTTGAATTTGAACTTTCTGCATCATTTGACGTATTAAAACTTCGAAATGTTTATCATTAATCTTCACCCCTTGAAGCCTGTAAACTTCTTGAACTTCATTAACTAAGTATTGTTGAACGGCTGATGGACCTTTTATGTTGAGAATATCATTTGGTGTAATTGAACCATCAGACAGTGGCATTCCAGCTTTAACAAAATCATTTTCTTGGACAAGAATCTGATTCGATAGTTTAACCAGATACTTTTTAATTTCGCCAGTTTTAGACTCAACTATAATTTCTCTATTTCCTCTCTTGATTTTTCCAAAAGTGATAACTCCATCAATTTCACTAACAACAGCTGGATTTGATGGGTTACGAGCTTCAAAAAGTTCAGTCACCCTAGGAAGACCACCTGTAATGTCTCCAGATTTAGCAGATTTTCTAGGAATTTTAACTAAAATTTTTCCGTTCTCAACTTTATCACCATCTTCAACCATAAGGTGAGCTCCAACAGGTAAATTATAAGTTCTTATATTTTTACCTTTACTATCATTAATTAATAGTGTTGGAATTAATTTTTTATTTCTACTTTCAGAAATAACTTTTTCTCTAAAGCCTGTTTGTTCATCAATTTCAACCTGATAGGTAATTCCCTGTTCAATATTTTCGTATTGTACTTTACCTCCAAACTCTGAAATTATAACACCATTATAGGGATCCCATTTACATATAATGTCATCCTTTTTTATCTTCTTTCCATTTTTGACATAAATTGATGATCCATAAGGAATTATATTTGAACTTAAAACTATACCAGACTTTTCATCTAAAACTTTAATTTCACAAGTCCTGGAAATGACTAAATCTATTGATTTGCCATCATTATCCTTAGATTTTACGATTTTTAAATCTTCAATTTCAGTAATACCATCAAACTTTGAAACTAACTCATTTTCTTCAGAAATATTTCCAGCAATACCACCAACATGGAAAGTTCTCAAAGTAAGCTGTGTACCAGGTTCACCAATAGATTGAGCAGCAACAACTCCTACCGCTTCTCCAATTTGAACCATTTTTCCCGTAGTCAAGTTTCTACCATAACACTTAACACAAAGGCCTTTTTTAGCCTCACAAGTTAAAGGTGAACGAACATCAATTTTTTCGATAGGTAATTTTTCAATTTTTTCTACTAATACTTCATCAATTTCTTGACCTGCTGAAATTACAATTTCGTTAGTAAGAGGATCATAAACATCATGCAGAGATACTCTGCCTAAAATTCTTTCACCTAAAGTTTCAACTATTTCTTCATTTTTCTTTAAAGCTTCTACAGTGATTCCTCTCAGTGTACTACAATCTTCTATATTAATTATGACATCCTGAGCGACATCAACTAGCCTTCTTGTCAAGTATCCCGCATCTGCAGTTTTTAATGCTGTATCAGCTAAACCTTTTCTTGCACCATGAGTAGAAATAAAATATTCTAAAATTGATAAACCTTCCTTAAAGTTCGAAAGGATTGGATTTTCTATAATTTCACCTCCACCTGAACTTGCCTTTTTGGGTTTAGCCATTAAACCTCTCATACCAGTTAATTGTCGAATCTGTTCTTTCGACCCTCTTGCACCAGAATCTAACATCATATATACGGAGTTGAACCCTTGTTGATCCTCACTTATTCGTTTCATTGCTAATTCAGTAAGTGATGCGTTAGAGGATGTCCAAACGTCAATTACCTGATTATATCTTTCATTATTGGTGATTAGACCCATGTTATAATTTGAAATAATTGAATCAACTTCTTGATTAGCAGAGTCAATCATCGTATGTTTTTCATCAGGTATTATAATATCTCCAAGACTAAACGAAAGGCCACCTTTGAAAGCAAAAGTGAAACCCATTTCTTTAATCTTATCAAGAAAATCTGCAGTTTCAGGAACACTTGTTATTTTTAAAATATTACCAATAATATCTCTCAAAGATTTTTTTGTTAAAACTTCGTTTATGTAACCTGCATTTTCAGGAACAACTTCATTAAATAAAACTCTTCCTACAGTAGTTTCTATTAGTTTAGTTTCAAGTTCATTGTTGTCGTTAAGGTCAGTTGCTCTAACTTTAATTGATGCATTTAAATCCGCTTTTCCTTCATTGTAAGCAATTTTTACCTCATCAAAAGAGTAAAATGTCAAACCTTCACCTTTAACAATTTCATCTTTTGTAGACTTTTTTTCTTTGGTCATGTAATATAATCCTAAAACCATATCCTGCGATGGCACTGTAATTGGGGAACCATTTGCTGGATTGAGAATATTATGAGATGCTAACATAAGAAGTTGAGATTCTAAAATAGCCTCAGGACCTAAGGGGAGGTGAACAGCCATTTGGTCACCATCAAAGTCTGCATTAAATGCTGTACAAACAAGTGGATGAACCTGAATTGCTTTTCCTTCAATCAGTATAGGCTGAAAGGCTTGAATACCTAACCTATGTAATGTTGGAGCTCTATTTAATAAGACTGGATGACCTTTTAAAACATTTTCTAAAATATCCCACACAAGAGGTTCTCTTTTATCGATAATTTTTTTTGCAGACTTGACTGTTTTTACAATTCCTCTCTCAATTAGTTTTTTTACAATAAAAGGTTTGTAAAGTTCAGCTGCCATGTCTTTTGGAAGACCACATTCATATAGTTTTAAAGTTGGACCACCAACAATTACAGATCTAGCAGAGTAATCTACTCTCTTACCAAGAAGATTTTGACGGAACCTACCTTGCTTTCCTTTGAGTGAATCTGAGAGCGACTTTAACGGCCTATTTGCTTCTGTTTTTACAGCAGATGATTTTCGAGTGTTATCAAACAATGAATCAACAGACTCTTGTAGCATTCTTTTTTCATTTCTTAAAATAACTTCTGGAGCTTTAATCTCAACAAGTCTTTTTAGTCTATTGTTTCGAATAATAACACGTCTGTAAAGATCATTTAAATCTGATGTTGCAAATCTACCTCCATCAAGTGGAACTAGAGGTCTTAGCTCTGGGGGGATGACAGGAATAGCCTTTAAAATCATCCATTCTGGCTTATTTTGCTTATTAATATTAGCTTCTCTAAATGACTCAACAACTTGTAATCTTTTTAATGACTCTGTTTTTCTTTGTTTAGATGTTTCGTTATTCGCTTTATGTCTAAGTTCATATGAAAGCTCGTCTAAATCAATTCTAGATAAAAGTTCAATTAAACATTCAGCTCCCATTTTTGCAATAAATTTTTCTGGATCACTATCTTCAAGAAATTGATTTTCAGGGGGAAGTTTTTCAAGAACGTTTAAATATTCCTCTTCAGTTAAAAAATCCATTTTATTATAAGAATTTCCTTCCTGGTCTGTAGCAGATCCTGGTTGAACGACTACGTATCGTTCATAATAGATAATCATATCTAATTTTTTTGTAGGTAGGCCTAATAAATAACCTATTTTATTTGGAAGTGATTTGAAATACCAAATATGCGCAACAGGAACAACTAAATTTATATGTCCAACTCTATCTCTACGTACCTTTTTTTCAGTAACTTCAACTCCACATCTATCACAAACTATACCCTTATACCTTATCCTTTTGTACTTTCCACAAGCGCATTCATAATCTTTTACAGGACCAAAAATTCGCTCACAGAATAATCCATCCCTTTCAGGCTTATGGGTTCTATAATTAATAGTTTCAGGCTTAAGAACCTCACCTCTAGACGCAGCAAGGATAGTTTCTGGTGAAGCTAGCCCAATTGAGATTTTATTAAATGATTTTGTTTTGTTTAATTCCATAAATGATATTTTTATTCTTCCAATCTTATATCTAAACCTAAACCTTTTAGTTCATGCATTAGTACATTAAATGATTCGGGTAGACCAGCATTAGGCATTTTTTCACCTTTAACAATTGACTCATATGCCTTAGCTCTACCAAGTACATCATCAGACTTTATTGTTAAAATTTCCTGTAAAGTACTGGATGCACCATAAGCTTCAAGAGCCCAAACCTCCATTTCTCCAAATCTCTGACCACCAAATTGAGCTTTACCACCAAGTGGTTGTTGAGTAATTAAAGAATATGGTCCTATAGATCTCGAGTGCATTTTATCCTCTACCATGTGACCAAGCTTTAACATGTAAATAACACCAACAGTAGCTGGTTGATCAAATCTTTCACCAGTCCCACCGTCATATAAATAGGTATTTCCGTATTTGGGCACTCCAGCTTCATCAGTTAGAGCATTAATTTCGTCTATAGTAGCACCATCAAAAATTGGTGTGGAAAACCTCTTATTCAAGTTCAAGCCAGCCCAACCAAGAACTGTTTCATAAATTTGACCAATATTCATTCTAGAAGGTACTCCAAGAGGATTGAGAACTATATCGACAGGTGTTCCATCCTCCAAAAAAGGCATGTCTTCTTGTCTCACAATTCTAGCCACAATCCCCTTATTTCCATGTCTACCAGCCATCTTATCTCCAACTTTTAATTTTCTTTTTTTAGCAACATAAACTTTTGCCAATTTCATGATACCGGCAGGTAGTTCATCCCCTACTGAAATTGTGAATTTTTCTCTTCGAAGCATTCCTTGTAAATCATTCTCTTTTATTTTGTAATTGTGTAACAAAGTTGACGCTAATGAATTTATTTTAGAATCAACACTCCAAGATGAATCAACTAAATGAGTGTAATCATCAATTTCATTTAGTAATTTCTGAGAATATTTTTTTCCTTTTGGTATTAGCTCTTCACCAAGATCATTAAATATCCCCTGACATGTTTTACCGTTTACAATGGAATAAAGCTTTTCAACTAACTTGCTTTTTAATTCTTTAAAAAGTAAGTCATACTTAACTTCAAGTTTCTTTAGTTCTTCTTTATCGTCCGCTCTTTTTCTTTTATCCTTTATAGTCCTAGTAAATAATTTTTTGTCAATTACAATACCATTCAAAGATGGTGGAGCTTTTAAAGAAGCATCTTTAACATCACCAGCCTTATCTCCAAAAATTGCTCTTAATAGTTTTTCCTCAGGAGTTGGATCAGATTCACCTTTTGGTGTTATTTTACCAATCAAAATATCACCAGATTTTACTTCAGCACCAACTCTAATCATTCCATTTTCATCTAATTCACTTGTAGCTTCTTCGCTGATATTAGGAATGTCACTGGTTAGTTCTTCCATACCTAATTTGGTATCTCTAACCTCTAAAGAATATTCATCAATATGAACAGATGTAAAATAGTCATCTCTAACAACTTTTTCAGAAATAACAATAGCATCCTCAAAATTATATCCTTTCCAAGGCATGAATGCAACTTTTAAATTTCTACCAAGAGCAAGCTCCCCTGATTTAGTTGCATATCCTTCACATAGTACTTGTCCTTTAGATACTGTATCGCCTTTCTTTACAATTGGATTTAAATTAATACATGTTCCTTGGTTGGTTTTTCTGAATTTTATTAGATCATATGTTTTTTCATCAGAATCAAAACTTGTAAGTTTTTCATCTTTTGTCATATCATATTTAATTGTAATTTTTTTAGAGTCAACATATACTACTTTTCCGTCCATATCAGCATTCAACAGCACTCTTGAATCTGAAGCAACTTGTTTCTCTAAACCAGTACCAACAATTGGAGACTCTGGTCTCATTAATGGTACAGACTGTCTCATCATGTTAGAGCCCATTAATGCTCTATTAGCATCATCGTGCTCAAGGAATGGTATCAAAGATGCAGAAATTGAAGCAATTTGATTTGGAGCTACATCAATGTAATTGACATCTTTTGGATCAACAACAGGATAATCAGCTTCTAATCTAGCAATAACCTTTTTATCTAAAATTTTTCCTTTTTTGTCACGGTTAATGTTAGCCTGAGTAATGAACTTACCCTCTTCTTCTTCAGCAGATAAATATTTAACATTTTTAAGATCAATTATCCCTTTTTCAACTTTTCTGTATGGTGTCTCAATAAAACCAAGATTATTGACCTTAGCAAATACGCTTAGAGAAGAAATTAATCCAATATTAGGACCCTCGGGTGTTTCAATTGGACATAGCCTGCCATAATGAGTGTAATGAACATCTCTAACTTCAAATCCTGCTCTCTCTCTGGATAGTCCTCCAGGTCCTAATGCTGAAAGTCTTCTTTTATGAGTTAATTCAGCTAATGGATTGGTCTGATCCATAAATTGTGATAACTGATTTGTACCAAAAAATGTATTGATAACAGAAGACAAAGTCTTTGCATTTATAAGATCAATTGGGGTAAAGACCTCATTATCTCTAACATTCATTCTTTCACGAATTGTTCTTGCCATTCTAGAAAGACCAACTCCAAATTGTCCTGACAGCTGTTCTCCAACTGTTCTTACCCTTCTATTTGAAAGATGATCAATATCATCAATCTCAGACTTTGAATTGATTAATTCTATTAAAAACTTGATAATAGTTATGATATCTTCTTTAGTAAGGACTAAGTTTTCCATATCTATGTCTAAACCAAGTTTTTTATTCATCCTATATCTTCCAACCTCACCTAAATTATAACGTTGCTCAGAGAAGAAAAGTTTATCAATAATTCCTCTTGCAGTTTCCTCATCTGGCGGTTCAGCGTTTCTCAATTGTCTATATACATGTTCAACAGCTTCTTTTTCTGAATTTGTTGGGTCTTTTTGTAATGTGTTATGAATTATTGCATACTCCGATTTATCATCAACCTCTTTATTGATTAAAACAGATTTAGTATTTGATTCTAAGATAAGCTCAATATTTTCTTTGTCAATTATTGTGTCACGGTCTAATATAACTTCATTTCTTTCAATCGAAATCACCTCACCTGTATCCTCATCAACAAAATCTTCGTACCATGAGTTAAGAACTCGGGCAGCTAGTTTTCTGCCGATTATTTTTTTTAGAGAGG
>Ga0066364_10000317_pt1 | contig 10910 bp, 12 predicted proteins | sample Knorr_S7_td_Surf_FD_70970 | JGI IMG/M metagenome (GOLD analysis project Ga0066364, IMG submission 70970) | Marine microbial communities from Southern Atlantic Ocean transect - Knorr_S7_td_SurfaceA_ad_6m_LV_A | ecosystem: Environmental > Aquatic > Marine > Oceanic | place: Southern Atlantic...
GATTATTTTTTTTAAATTTTTTCACAATCTGAAACACATCTTTTAATTTAATCCCATTTTTAAGAGCTCGATGTGAACTTCCTTGTATTTGTCCCCCATCAGCTATAGGTGTGTTATGAGGAAAACCAAGCTCGAGAATATCTGCATGTTTAGATATTTTATTTAATATCTTGAGTGAATTATTTTTAGTGTTATCTCCTGCAACTGTGTAAGTAATTAAAGCAGGTCTTTTTTCTTTTTTACAATTCTTAAACGTTATAGCAATCTTTGACTTCATCTTGAGTATGATCCTAACTTTTGTTTAATGATATCTTTATCTTTAAGACTATCGCCGCAGGAATTAACAATAATAACTTCTGAAGAATTTAATTTAGGAGATATTTTAATTGCTTCAGCAAAAGCGTGCGAAGGTTCAAGTGAAGGTGAAATATTTTCAAGTTTTGAAACCAACTTATAAGCATTCAGTGCTTCTTCATCACTTGCAGAAGTGTATTTGGCTCTTTTTGTATCTTTTAGAAAACAATGAAGAGGAGAAATTCCAGGATAATCAAGACCCGCAGATATAGACTCGGTCGAACCTATTTGACCTTCTTTATCTTGTATCACATATTGGGCAGCTCCATGAAGAATACCAATTTTAGAACCATTAGTAAGTGGTGCTGCATGAAGTTTACTATTTTTTGGACCACCAGCTTCCACTCCAATGAACTGGGCATGAGTATCCATAAATTCATTCCAGAAACCAGCTGCAGAACTACCACCTCCAACGCAATTAATTAATTTTAGTTTATCTGGTATTTTTCCAAATTCCTCTTTTACCTGCTTAATTAATTCTCTTGAAATTTGGGCTGTGCTCCAAGCACAAATTTTAATAAATATGTTTGGACCCACTGTAGAACCAACACACATATGTGTAGTGTCGCAATTTGAAACCCAGTATCTCATACATTCACTCACAGCATCCACTAGTGTTTGGCTCCCAGTAGTTACAGGCACTATTTCTGCACCATTTTTTCTCATAGCTTCTACATTAGGTCTTTGTCTTTTTATGTCTTTAGCGCCCATAAATATTTTACATTTGAGGCCAAATTTTTTAGCTGCCATTGAAAGCATTTTTCCTGCATAGCCAGCACCAGTATCGCCAACTACGTATTTTTTACCTGCCTTTTTTGCGATAAGACAATGAACAGTTGCATTATAAATTTTATGAGCTCCGCCATTGGCTTCTGAAACAACTTTTGCGTATATCTGAGCTCCCCCAAGGTGATCAGTTAAATTCTCTAATTTGATAAAAGGAGTAGGAGCACCTACGTATGTTTCAAAGTAATAATCTCTTGCTTTTAGAAAATTTTTATCTTTTCTTAATTTTGTAAATAACTTTGTTAAATCATCTACTGGTTTTTTTAGAGTCTCAGGTATAAAATTTCCACCAAATTTTCCACCATACATAAAATTTTTATCATGTTGGTCAATAAGAGGTAAATTTTTTCTAATCTTTAATTTCATTAATTTTATTTATAAAACTTTTTATCTTGTTGTGATTTTTGTAACCTAATTGACTTTCTAAACTAGACGATAAATCAAAAAAGTTAACCCCTAATTTTTTAATATTTTCTACATTATCTTCAGAGATAGAACCTGCTAATGCATATTTTATATCAATAGGAAGTTTTGTAATAAGATTTTTGGGAAATTCTAAAGATTTTTCCATAGCTGGTGTATCAAATAATATTATATCGGCATTATCAAAGTCTTTGTATTTACCAATATCTTTTTCTTTTTCAACTTTAATTGCCTTAATTATTTTTAATCCTGTACTTTTGATATCAGCCACCCTTTCTTTAGTTTCAGTTCCATGAAGTTGAATAAAATCAAAATTTCCTAGAATATTTTTCCTTATAAAATCATCACTTGGATTAACTGTAACCGCAACAAATGCAGATTTTCTTTTATCATATTTAGAAAGGATATTAATATCTGATGTATCTACATTACGAGGAGATTTTTCATAAAATACAAATCCTAAATAATCTACTTTTAGATCAATGCAAAGCTGAACATCCCTGACTGGATTTAAACCGCAAATTTTTAGTTTCATTAACTTAATTCTTTTATTAATTTCTGAATATTATTTTTAATATTACCTTTTATAATTGATCTTCCCATGACTAAAGCGGAGCTGCCATTCTTTAAAGCTTCTTTTGGACCCAGCACTCTTTTTTGGTCACCTTTGCTATCACCTTTTAATCTTATACCTGGAGTAATAATTTCTCCTTTAAATATTTTTCTTACATAACTTAAGTCAGAACCAGCACATACGATTCCATGGCAACCGCATGACTTAGCAAGCAATGCCTGTTTTTTTACTAAATCTTTTATTGATCGTGTGTGACCTATTTTTTTCAAAGATGAGTTTGTAATGCTTGTAAGAACTGTAACAGCTAAGATCTTTAATTTTTTATTAGTTTTTTTTGCCATTTTAACAACTGCTTTTAAAGTTTCCTCACCCGCATTTGCATGGACGGTGATATATCGAATATTCTTTAAGTCTCTTAAAGACTTAATCGCAGCAGCACTTGTATTAGAAATATCTGATATTTTTTTATCAGCAAATATCTCAACATTTTTGAGCTTTGAAAGAAATTCTCTTCCATTCTTTGAATATAAAAATTCTAATCCAAATTTATAACCAATGTTTAATTTATTTGTCCTGGTTAATGAAATTATTTTTTTTACTTCGTGTATTTTGTCAGTATCACAAGCAATAAATATTTTAGGTTTTTTCATTCGTTAATTAATTTTTTTAAAGTATTTGATGCCTTGAATTTTAATCTAACACGTTCTGGTTTATAAATTAACTCATTAGTTTTAGGATTTCGGGCTTTAAAATTTTCCTTAAATATTTTTAAGTAGAATCTCCCAAAGTGGCGAATTTCTACATTTTTACCATTGATTAAAGCGTTTATTACACACTCAGAAAAAGTGTCAATTATAGAGATAATTTCTGATTTATTAAGTTTTGGATTTTTGTTTTTTAGCTGGTTAATAAGCTTTGTTCTAGACAATTACTTTTCTTTTTTAACTTTTTTCCCCATTGCTTTTTCAAAAATTCCTTTAAGAGTTGCACCGGATTTAGTCGCACCTTCTCCGAATTTAGCAATTAAAGATTTTTCTTCATCTATTTGAGCTGCTTTAACACTTAGTTTTATTTTTCTATTTTTAATATCTAATTCAGTAATTTTTGCATCTAGTGCGTTTCCAGAAGAAAAAACTTCTGGTCTTGCAGCCGCAGAGTCTTTTGCTAAATCAATTTTTTTAATTGTAACAATTAGTTCTTTATCCTTATCGATTGATACTTTTACCCCAGTCTTTAAAACTTCATGAATTCTTGTTGTTATTACGTCTCCTACTTTTTTCTTGTTTTCCTCAAACCAGTCTAATGGATCTTTATCCAGAGCTCTTTTAGAAAGTCTGATTTTATCGTCCTTTATCTCTAATATTTTGACTTCCAAGACGTCATTTTTTTTAAATCTTTTTAGGTCTTCAATATTTTCTTGATAAGAAATTTCTTTGTAATGAAGCATTCCAGATAATTTATATTCTATCAATTCTCCAAATATAGCCTTATCTGTAATATTTGTAATTTTCATTTTTTGAACAGATCCTATTTGATCCTTAATTTTTTCCCAAGGATTTGGAAGTGTTGCTTTATATGACAGAGAAATTCTTTTAGTTTCTTTATCTATATTAACAATTTTAAACTTTATTTTTTGAGAGACAGATAGCACCTTATTTGGAGAGATGTTTCTATTTCTCCAATCAAGCTCTGAGTTATGAATAAGCCCCTCAACTCCATCCTCAATTTTAATGAAGCATCCATAATCCATAATTTTTGTCACAGCACCTTCATAAATTTTACCGATTTTATATTTCTTCTCAATATTTTCAAATGGATCTTCCGTCAAAGCTTTCACTGAAGCAGATACACGATTTGTTTTTTCATCAATCTTTGTGATTTTAACTTTTAATTTTTGACCAATTGTTACAAGATCGGCAGGTTTTTTTACTCTCCCATGACTTAAATCAGAAACATGAAGTAGAGCATCTACGCCATTAATATCTAAAAAAATTCCCCAATCTGTTGTAGCTTTAACTATAGCATCCTCAACAATATCCCCTTCTCTAATATTTTTTAATGCTTCTGACACCTCAGCATTTTTACTTTTTTCTAGTACAGCTCTTCTTGAAACACAAACATTCCCTCTGTTTTTGTCTATTCTAGTCGCTATCACTTTTACAGGAGTATTCATCAAATGATCAATTTTTTTGATAGGCCTTATATCGATTTGAGACGAAGGCATAAAACAAGGTAGCCCTTCGACTGTTGTAATAAAACCACCTTTCACCTTACCTGTAATATAGCCAGTCATTTCTTCTTGGGACTCAAAAACCTTTTCCATCTTTTTCCAAGCTTTCATCTTTCTTGCTTTATCTCTCGAAATTACTATTTCACCTTTAAAACTTTCAATTCTCTCTAAATAAACATCAATTTTTGAACCAACTTTAATTTTAGAAAACTCATCATCATTTTTAAATTCTTCTACAGGTATCATGCCTTCCATCTTAAGCTTACAATCTATTACTACAAAGTTTTTTGTAATTTCTGTAACTGTACCTTTAATGATAACGTTTTCTTTTACTTGTCTATCTTTGAAATCTTGATCCAAAAGACTTTGAAACTCTTTTAAAGATGTGTTTTTATTTTTTAATTCTTGTTCTGTTGCCATACTTTTTGTTATTTATCACTTTCTTCACGTACTTGGACATTTTGGCTATCATAGCTTGTTTGTCTAGTTTACCGGTGTCGATTTCTATCGAATCTCTATGTTTAAGTAAAGGGGAGTTTTTTCTATTGATGTCAGAAATATTTCTTATTCTAAGCGCTTTTTTTACATCTTGAAATTTTATCTTTCTATTCCGTTTTCTTAATTCTTTATATCTTCTTTTAGCAGCTATATTTATATTGCATATAAAAAAAAATTTAAGGTCCGATTTTGGAAGAATTTTTGTTGATATATCTCTTCCTTCAATGCAACAATTTTTATACTTAAGTGAAAAGTTAATTTGATATTTTTTAAGGATTTTTCTTATAGCGCTAATTTTAGCAATTTCTGCGCTAAATTTCGATATCTCCGGAGAATGTAGTTTTTTATTATTAAGATTTTTATAATTTAAATTTTTAAATTTTGATTTTATAAAATTTATTTTATTTTTTGGCTTATTATTTAACAATAAAAAACTAGCATATCGATATAGTAAACCAGATGATAAAAATTTAAGTTTATATTTTTTAGCAATTAGTTTTGCTCCAGTAGATTTACCAGTTGCAGCCCCACCATCACAAGATATCTGAATATAGTTATTTTTTAATTTCAAATTTAGCACCTAAATTTTTCATGATTTTTAAAAAGGAAGGAGAAGACGTAAAAACAGTTTCAAAATTTCTTATTTTAGCTTGGGTACCAGTCAAAATAGCTAAAATAAAAGTAGACATACAAATACGGTGATCACCAAGATTCGAAACATAAATTCTTTTCTTTGATGAAATTTTTTCGTTTCCATAAATTTTGATTTTATCTTTTGTTGCGGTAGTTTTTATTCCTATTTGCTTTAAGACTTTTTGCATTTCAATAATTCTATTACTTTCCTTATTAGCCAAACCTCCTATTCCTTTAAAAATTGAAATTCCTTTAGTTAGTGAAGCTATAACAAAAAGTATGGGGTATTCATCCGTTGAATTTACATAGTAATCTTTTGAGGCTTTAATTGGCTTTATTTTACAACTTTTAACAAGTATGTTTCCTCTTATCTCATTGTTTTTTTTTCTTACTTTTTGAAATTTTATTTTCGCTCCATGTTTTTTTAAAAGGTTGTAAAATCCTACTCTTGTTGGATTAAGGCAAACATTTTTAATTTGAATTGTCGATTTTCCATTCAGTATAGTCAGTGCTGTAAAAAAAGCAGCTGAAGAAGGATCATTAGGGACTTCAACATTTATCGGACTAAGAAACTTCTTTCCACTTATCTTTATTATCTTTTTATTTTTTTTTAAAATCTTCACAGTATGTTTATTATTTAAAAGCATTTTTTCTGTATGGTCTCTACTTCTTTGCTCTTCAATAACTTCAGTATTACCGTTTGCATTTAAACCAGCTAAAATTACTGCGCTTTTTAGCTGTGCTGACTCCCCGGATCTATATCTAATGCCCACTGGCATTGGAGATGACACTAGTTTTAATGGAAAATGATTTTTTCTTATCGGAAAAAAAGATGCGCCAAATTTTGACATTAATTCTATTAGTTTCTTCATATTTCTCTTGTTAAGTGACTTATCGCCGAACATCCTAATTTCAATATTAGATGTAGTCGATAGAATACCAACCAAAAGTCTTGCAAGAGTTCCTGAATTTCCAAAATTTAAAGTAGTATTTTTTTTTGTATTCAAAGAGCCAATACCTTTTCCATAAATAAGATAATTTCTTGGTTTAATTTTTTTTATGTTAACCCCCAATTTTTTAAGGCAATTAATTGTGGAGATAACATCATGAGACTCAAGTACATTTTTTACTGAGGATATACCCTCAGTAATTGATCCAATTAAAAAACTTCTTATGGAAATGGATTTATCAGGATCTACTTGTATTGTTTTTTTAAATTCAGCTATTCTATGGTCTACAGATAAATTGAATTTTTTCAAAATCATTATTTTTAAGAAAACTGAGATCCAAAATAATATTTTACTGCTCTCGATGATTTCAATAACTCTCTCGAAGTTCCTTCTGCAATTACTGTATGCTCTCCTAGAACATAACTACGGTCAGTTATATCAAATAAATTTTTTACGTTATGGTCTGTAACAAGTATAGCAGTTCCGCTAGCTTGAATTTTTAAAATATATTTTTGAATATCTTGAATAACAATAGGATCCAAAGCCGCTAACGGTTCATCTAGCAAAACTATTTTTGGCTTATTAATCATTACACGTGCCATCATCAGTCTTCTAATTTCTCCACCAGATAAAACTGAAGCATTAAGTGACCTTAAGTGTTGTAAATTGAATTCATCTAAAAGTTTTTCAGTTATTTCTTTTTGATTGTCTGCACCTTTGACGGTGATTTGTGCAATTCCTATTATATTATCATAAACACTCATATCAAAAACACTTCTTTGTTGGGGAAGATATCCAAGACCTTCTTTTGATCTCAAGTGGATAGGAATTTGCTCAATCGATTTTTTGTTAAGAAAAATTTTTCCTCCTTCAACATTTTGTTCTCCAATGCAAAGAGAAAATAAAGTAGTTTTTCCACAGCCGTTAGGCCCAAGTACTCCAACACACTCTCCAGGGAATACATTTAAAGAAAGTTTTTTTAATATTGGTCTGCCATCAAAAGATTTACTTACATCTTTCACTTCAAAAATAGCTTTATCTTTTTTAAATTTTAATATTCTAAAACCTTTTTTCATTTAACATTCACATTAGCATTAATTTTATTATTATTAAAAGATATTATATTTAAGTTTTGTTTTTTTATATCAAAAAAAAGTTTATCCGCAGCGATAGTACCTTTTGGATCAGTAACAACAACATTTTCTGAAATTTCGAGAAAGCTTTTCGAATTAGAGTAATTAGCTTTTTCTGCAAAAAGATTACTGCCCTCATAAACAGCTTCTACATTTCTATAAAATTCCATATCTAAAGTTTTATTATTATATACACCTTTATCAGAAGTTACATTTAAGACAGTTCCATCCTTAAAATAAAAATTTACTTCAACAAACTTCATATTCACGAGTTCAGGATTGATGTTGTTATTGACAGCTTCTTCCGAGGTAAGAATATATCTATTTCCTGCTAAATCTATTCCTGAATATTTGATATTATAAAAAACATCTCCTTCTAAATTATTCTGATTATTTAATTTGCTAGAAATATTATTTTGATTTTTACTTGGTAATGTCTTATCAACTGTTTGATTTCTATCATAATAGGTAAAAATTATTATTAAAATGCCTAACAAAAATAGTGTTACTTGGATTATGATTAGGTTTTTTTTTCTTTTATTCATTGTATTCCACTTTTTAAGAGATTATGAATGTGAATAATTCCTTTTAGTTTTTTTTTATTTTTTTTGAGGTCTTGGTCAGAAACTACAAGTAGACTTGTAATTTTCTTTTCATTCATAATCGCTAATGCTTTTGACGCTGACATATTCTCATTCACCACGTATGGATTTGACGTCATAAAGCTTTTTAAGTTCTGATTGTAATAATTCTTTAGTTCTCTTCTTAAATCCCCGTCAGTGACAATTCCATAAATATATTTACTCTTTAAAAGTATTATTATTCCAAGTTTCTTTTGATTAATTATTTTTAAGGCCTCTTTTAAAGTTTTTTTATAATTTAAAACTGGCATTTTATTTCCAGTTATCATTATATCTCTAGCTAATAATAAAGATTTACCTATGTTACCGCCAGGATGAAAAACTCTAAATTTTTCTTTTGAAAATTTTTTTTGATACATCACAGTGGTAGCAATGCAATCACCCAGCAATAATGAAATAGATGTACTTGAAGTAGGCACTATACCTGTAATGTCTGACTCTTTTACTTTTGGTAAAAGCAACTTTACATCGCTGGCTTTAAGTAAAACACTATCGTTTTTAGAGGCGATACCAATAACCTTTATTCTATACCTATTGGCATATTTCAGCATATTTGTTAATTCAGAAGTATTTCCTGAGTACGAAAAAATGATTAAAATATCTTTTTTTTCAATCTGACCCATATCCCCATGCAAAGCCTCTGAAGGATGACAAAAAAAACTTGGAATACCTACGCTTGAAAATGTAGCAGAAACTTTCCTTGCAACTAAGCCAGATTTTCCAATACCTGCAAAAATCACTTTACCTTTACAATTTAGAATCAAATTAATTGCTTTAACAAAAGAATTATTAAAAACTGTTTTGATTTTCTTTAATTCATTTATTTGAATTTTAGCTGCTTTAGCCGCTAGATTTATATAATTAATTTTTTTCATTAATGCTCAAAAATATCAAATTTAAATCCATTTTGATCTAGTGTTACTCGCGTATCTAAAAATTCTAAACATTTATTAAATATGCTCATTCTTTTTTCTCTAATTAGCATTTTTTCTAATTCAAATTTAATTTTGTGCAAATATATTACATCATTAGCAGCGTATTCTAGTTGTTTGTCAGATAATTCATTAATGTCTTTATTCCAATCACTACTACCTTGTCTTTTATCTAGATTTTTATTACAGAATTCTTGCACAAGATTTTTAAGGCCATGACTTTCAGTATAAGTTCTCACGATTTTCGAAGCAATTTTTGTGTCAAAAATATTTTTAATTTTACATTTTAAAAAAAATTCTAATGCACTTTTATCAAATCTTAAAAAATGACCAATTTTTAAAATTTTTTCATTTTCTAAAACCGATACTAAATTTGGAGCTTTGAAATCATTTTTGTTTGGTTGAATTATAAAAACGTTTCCTTTTTCATCACAAATCTGGATCAAGCTTAATTTATCTCGCTCGGGAATCTGAAGACCAGTTGCCTCAGTATCAATTGCAATGCTATCTTTAAATGATTTTGCTACTTCTGAAGTAATGTCCTCTTTAAACTTAGTTATTTTCATATATAAGTAATTTAAATACCATGAAAAATCATATTTGCACAATTTTAGGTGGTGGTGGATTTATAGGTAGATATCTTGTTCGAAATTTGACCAAGAAAAACTATAGATGCATCATTACAACAAGAAAAGCCTTTCAAAAAGGCTATTTAAAAACACAAGCAACCCCTGGATCAATAGAATTAGTAGATTGGAATCCAAATAATTTTTCAGAATTAAAGGAGGCAATTAAAAATTCAGATGTTGTTATCAATTTAATCGGTATTCTCTATGAAACAAGAAAGCAAAAATTTTATAACATTCATACAAATATACCAGATGCTGTTGCTAAAATTTGCGCAGAGTCTGATGTAAAAAAATTTATTCACGTTTCAGCCATTGGTGCTAATGAAAATTCAAAATCTCTTTATCAAAAATCAAAATACCAAGGTGAAGTTAAAGCTTTAAATAATTTTAAAAATACTGTGATACTGAGACCTAGTGTTGTTTGTGGAACCGAGGATAATTTTACAAATCTTTTTTCAAAGTTGAGTATTCTTCCTGTGATTCCAATTGTTGGAATAAATTATAAATTTCAACCTATTTTAGTAGATGATGTTGCTGATGCTATCGTCAAAGCTATTGAACTTAAAGGTAATGAAGGAAAAATTTATGAAATCGGGGGACCAAAAGTAATTAGCTTCGGTGATATGGTTAGATCAATTTTAAAGACGATAAATAAAAGAAGATTTGTTGTACCTATGCCAATGCCAATTGCAAAAATTCAAAGCACGATAACTGATTTACTGCCTTTTCCTCCTATCTTAACAAAAGATCAGTGCAAGATTTTATCAGAGGCTGATAATATAGTTTCTAGTAATAATTTCACATTAAAAGATTTAGATATAAAGCCAAAAGATGTGGAGGAGGAAATGAAGAAGTGGCTGTGGAGATATAAAGACGGTGGTCAGTTCGCAAAAGCTTAAATGAAAAGTATGACTTTACTATCAGGGTATATATATCTTGCTTTAGCGATTATCACTGGGATTGCCTCAAATGGTTTTTTAAAAACAACTGAGGGATTTTCAAAAATAAGCCCAACAATTTTTTGTGTTACAAGTATTGTTGTTTGTTTATTTTGCATTTCAAAAGCAATGACAATAATTCCAGTTGGCTTTACTTACGCAACTTATGGCGCTTTAACTATAACTGCA
>Ga0066364_10000318_pt1 | contig 10897 bp, 10 predicted proteins | sample Knorr_S7_td_Surf_FD_70970 | JGI IMG/M metagenome (GOLD analysis project Ga0066364, IMG submission 70970) | Marine microbial communities from Southern Atlantic Ocean transect - Knorr_S7_td_SurfaceA_ad_6m_LV_A | ecosystem: Environmental > Aquatic > Marine > Oceanic | place: Southern Atlantic...
TTCTAACACTTTATCACTAAATGGTTTTACCCATTTTGAGTCTAGTCTTGATTGAAAAGAAGTGATCGTCTTACTAGTATCAACACCAATTTTTTCTGCTAATAGTTTCGTTGTTTCATAGCAAGTTGCTCTATAACAATGATGATTATCACCTTCAACGCCTTTTTCACATTCTCGATCGTCACATACACCGTCTTTATAAACATCATTTAATTGGCTCATAGGCAGACCATGATAACTAAACATTATTCTGTCATAAGCTTCTAGATCAAATTTCAAAATATTTTCAGAGAATGCATTTAGAAAATCTTCATTATCATAAAACTGATCTACAGTCTTGACTGATGGAATAACATTCCAGTTAGCTATTTGTTTCAATGAATAGTCAAGAAATGATCCATTTGCTGCTGATGAATACTGAGGAAAGATAGGAAACAAAGTAACTTCATCGTAACCAATATCATCAAGCTGTTTGAGTTTATCTTTTAGTGATGGATTTTTATATCGCATCGCATAGAAGACGTCATGGGTGTCTTTGAGTTTTTCTTGAACTTTTGCCGTAAGGTCTTCCATATGGTACTTAAGTGGAGAACCTCTTTCTGTCCATAATTCTTTATAGCTTTTGGCAGAAGAAAAAGATCTAAATGGCACAATTATTAGATTTACAAGTAAAAACCTCAAAAATGAAGGTATATTTACGATTCTTGCGTCACTAAGAAACTGTCTGAGATAATTAGCTACGTCAAACCATCCTGGGCTATCAGGAGTACCCAAACTAATCATTAACACTGCCTTTCTATTTGTATTCATTAGAATTAAGTATATACGGGTGCATAGAGCTAAATCCAATCACCTTTAAACAAATAATTATATTTAAAGTGTATTAATGCCCACTAATTTTTTAACTTCTTTTAGTGCTGGAACAGTATTTGCTCTAACTTTATCTGCCCCTGATTTCAGAATTTCCTCAATATGTCTCTTATTATTGCTGTGTTCAATAAATTTCTCTCTTATAGGTGCAAGCATATAATTAAGCTCTTCAAATACCTTTTGTTTTGCATCACCCCACCCTATTCCGTCTTCGTATAAGTTTTTCATTTCTTCTTGTTTTTCATCTGATGCAAAACTTGAATAAATTGAAAATAATGTATTGTTTTTCCAACCTTTCTTTTCACCAGGTTCCTGAGAGTTGGTAACTATCTTCATTACTGATTTTTTCAATTCTTTTTCTGTAGATAGTAAAGGGATAATATTGTTGTAGCTTTTAGACATTTTTCTTCCATCTGTACCTAGTACAGTCTTTTCATTTTGGATAACTGCCTCAGGTATGTTAAAGAATTTTCCATATTTATTATTAAATTTTTCAGCGATATCTCTAGTTATTTCAAGGTGTTGTTGTTGATCTTTTCCGACAGGCACATGAGTAGCATTCGGTGTAAGTATGTCAGATGCCATAAGTAATGGGTATGAAAAAAGCCCCAGTGATATACCTTCATCCATTTCTTTCTTTCCACTTTCACTATTTTGATCAACAGCAGCTTTATAGGCATGAGCTCTATTCAATAACCCCTTTTCCGTTATACAGCTCAACAGCCATGCAAGTTCTGTTATTTCAGGCACATCCGATTGGCGGTAAAAACATGTTTTGTTCGGATCTAATCCTGATGCAAGCCAAGCTATAGCAATAGCATTGCTCAATTCCGTTAATCGAGAAGGATCAGAAACTTTTATTACTGCATGAAGATCTGCGATAAATAAAAATGATTCACACTTTTCATCTAAAAGGTCTAGTGAAGGTTTAATTGCACCTATATAATTTCCTAAATGGGGATAGCCACTTGGCGTTATACCTGTTAAAATCCGTTTCATTCAATTACTATTTGTTTGAAATTATAAATAATATTCAGCTAATTTGTGGGAGACAAAGCAATAAATCTTAATCAACAACTAAACGAGATAGAGAGTTTATTCTCTACAGGCCACATAAAAAAGGCACAGAAAGACTTACGTAAGCTAAATTCCCAGTTTGGAAAAGGTAAGCCTATTCCATCAAAATTCAGACATAAATTTCAAAGATTAAACTTTACTGCAAAGGAATATGATGACTGGGCTGAATTTGCAACCTCCGACAAAAGAACGGAGCTAATTAACGAAGTAAAAAAATTAGAAGCACAGAAACTTGAGCCACGGTCTTTAGCTAATAAAATTAACTCACTACAGAAACAATGGCAAAACTTAGATCAACATGGTAAAACCGCTAGTAAAGAGAAATGGTCTACTTTTAAAGAGGCATGTGAAAAAGCATGGGCCCCTTGCAAAGATTATTTTGCAGTTTTGGAAACAAAGAAAGAGGAGAACAGAGATAAAAAGTTAGCTCTCTTAAAAGATGTAGATGCATTTCCTGCAGGTAAGACAGTTGAAAATACAACGGTTATTCAAATCGTAATGTTTCTAAAAGGGATTCATGAAAAGTGGAAGTTATATGCTCCGGTGCCTGATCAGGACTTTCAAGATTTAAATAAAAAATTTAAAGAATCAAGAGACGGGGTAAATAAACTTTTAGAAGAAGTTGAAATCTTTAACAGGAAACAGAAAGAAACAGTAATAGCTGAAGTTGAAGCTTTAGACAAGGAAAATATTGATGCTTCCGTAGCACGCATAAGAGAGCTTCAAGAACATTGGAGAACATTAGGTCCAGCAGGAAAAAAACTTGATCCAGAGGTGAACCTAAAATTTGAAACTGTATGCGATTCTATTCTCAAGATTAAAGATAAAGAACTTGATGAGTCTAGAGGTTTAATGGAGGCAATAATAAAAGATTTAAGAGATAAAAAAGTTTCACCAGGTGATGCGGAACAAAAGTTTCTTGAGCTTGAAAACCTCCAAGGTACTCAAGAAGAAAAGAAATTTAAAAAGGCAATCAAGGACTTTGCAATGTTACAAAGGAACGAAAAAGCTCAGGAAAAACTTAAGTCTTATCAAGATTTATTTGAAGAATTAATTGATAATGGCTCAGAAAAAATTTCTAAAGACTTAATACCAGAGTTTGTTAATGGCAAACCAGCTGAATCAATGGACTTAAATGAAGCTGCAATTAGATTCCAAATGTTTGCAGGCTTAGATCCAGTGGGCCCAAAAGAAATGGTTTCAAGGGTTAAATTTGAAGAATTAAGAAATAGATTTACTGAAAAATCAGTTGATATGAATGAAAAACTCAAAGAGCATTTCACAAATTTGGTTTATTCAAAAGGCACTTCTGATAAAAAAGAATCTGCAGACGTCAAAAAAGCTATGGTTAAGGCTCTAAAAAAAGTTGAAGAGCTACTGCCTTAAAGTAAATAAAACTCTAATTTAAATATCTCTTCATAGTTTCAAAAATTTTTATTGTTGCGACATCCGCTTTTCTAATGTTTGTTAAATTAACAAAGCCATGAATTAGTTTTTCAAAGTGTAATCTCTTAACTTCATTTCCATTTTTTTCTAGTAAATCCGCATACGCAATTCCTTCATCATGAAGTGGATCAAAACCAGCAGTTATGATTAATGTTTTTGTAAGCATTCCTGTTGTTTTTTCTTGTTTCAATAAATTTAATTTTGGGTTTTCATTATCAATCTCACTAAACCTTAACTGGTTCCAAAACCATTGCATTGAGCTTTTTGTCAACAGGAAATTTTCCTTATATAACTCCATTGATTCAAAATTCAGTGATGGACATACCATTGGGTAAATTAAAATTTGAGCAAATGGGGATGGCATATTTAATTCAAAAAGAGCATAGTTCAATCCAGCAGCAAGATGGGCTCCAGCACTGTCACCACATAGTAATATTTTATGAGCATCATGTTCCTGCATAACCTTTAAGTACGCTTTTTTTGCATCCTCTAAAGCAGTTGGAAATTTATTCTCTGGAGAAAGGCTGTACTCCAGTGAAAATATTCTCATGCCTAGAAATATGGACATTGAAGCTACAAAATTATGATGAGTTTCTATACTCCCTAGCGCATAACCGCCGCCGTGAAAATAAAGTAGAGATTTATCTGTATCTAAGTTGTCAGGCTCATACTCCCTCATGAAGATTGTTTTGTCTTGATTAAGATAAATTTCTTTACAAGACAAATTTCTACTAGGCTTTTTATTAATCTTTAAACTCATTCTCGCATTATTAGACCTTATCCTTTCAAGGTTGTTAAAATTCTCTGTATTAGGTTTGTAACCAAATACATCTATAAGTTTTAAAAATATTTTTGTTTGTTGATCTAGATAATTACCCCTTATTGGCGCACTTTTTTTAAAAAACGTATCAAGAAAACGATCAGGCAGAGAAAAAAATATCGTCAAAACTATGTTAATAAAAAAATATTTCATACCTTTATTCTTGAAGTAATATAATTAACTAATATATTATATCCACTGAATAAAATTCAGGGATTTTAACTTCTTTGGATAATAATTTATAAAAAACCAAGATTAAAAAATGCATACCTCAAACATAATTGCTTACGCAGTGCCAGTTTTTACTTTGATGATCTTCTGCGAGTTTTTATACGGTTATTTAAGAAAAAGAAATAACTACAGGTTAAACGATACTGTTACAAGTATTGGATTGGGCTTAATGAGCAGATACCCTGCTCTATTAGGTCTTGGTGTCCAAGGTCTTGTGTATGCCTTTATTTCAAAACAATTTAACCTTGGTTTATTAGCTTCATACGATCCTTATGTATGGGTTATTGCCTTTGTGCTTTATGACCTGAGCTATTATTGGTTACACAGATCTCACCACCAGATTAAAGTTTTATGGGCCTCACATGTGGTTCATCACCATGGCGAGGAATATAACTTGTCAACAGCCTTGAGACAAACTGGTACAGATTTTCTATTTAAATGGATCTTTTATACTCCTATGCTTTTATTAGGAATTCCTGTTGAAATTTTTGTAACCGTTGCGGCCCTAAATCTTATCTACCAATTCTGGGTTCATACAGAACATATTAGAAGACTAGGTATTTTAGATTATATTTTTGTAACACCTTCTAATCACAGAATCCATCACGCTCAAAATAAAGAGTATATTGATGCAAATTATGGAGGTGTTTTCATTCTATGGGACAGAATGTTTGGAACTTTTATTGATGAAAGAGAGGATTTAAAACCAATATACGGCACCTCAAAGCCATTAAAATCATGGAATCCACTTTGGGCAAACTTAGAAGTATGGAGTGAAATGATTAAAGATACTTGGCGAACAAAAAGATGGAGAGATAAAATTGCGCTTTGGTTTTCAAAGCCCAAATGGCGACCTGAAGATGTTTCTCAAAAGTACCCGATACAGAAGAATGATTTGACGCAATTTCGAAAGTTTGACACAAAAACAACATTGTTTTCAAAAATATTTGGTTTCACACACCTTGTTTTTGTAAGTATCTACACCCAAGGTGTCTTATTCAATTCTGCTGCTATTGGCTATATAGATTTAATGTTGATTTCCTTTAATACAGTGACTCTGATGGTATTTGCCTCTTTTATGTACGAAAACCGAGCATTTGTATATTACTTCGAACTGATTAGATCATTGTCTGTGCTAGCACTAATTAGTGTTGGTTACTTTAACTTTATGCCTGAATTAATTATTGGGTATACCCTATTTTCCTCAATTGCATCAGCTATTGTTGTTCTGAGGGATAAATTTCTTTCACTTAGCGAAGCTCGCTAGGTTTTTTTATAAATTCTAGGCTTGCACAACCACGAGAGAATTTATTCCAATTAACATTAGTTGTTAAAGCAGCCAAACAGCACGTTGGGTACTTGTTTATAAATTTATTACCCAGAAATTCTGTAATTTCATGCATTGATGGATTATGTCCAACTAACATAACAGTTTTAATGTCTTCTGGGATTCCAAAAATTACAGTTAAAACTTCTTCTAATGAAGCGTGATAAATAGATTCTTCAAATTGAATATTAGGTCTTTCTGGCTGAAAAAAATGATTTAATGTTTCTGTAGTCCTTTTTGAGGGGCTTGAAAGGATTAAATCTATTTTAATTTTTTTGGATCTGAAGAAATTCCCCATCAAATCAGCGTCCTGAATACCTCTTGTGGATAAAGGCCTATCAAAGTCTTTTAGGGCAAAGTCATCCCAACTAGATTTAGCATGTCTTAAAAAGTAAATGCTCCTCATGTTAACTAACTTTAGATAACTCTTTTCTTAACCTGTCTCTGAATAAAAAATCATCTACAGTGATAGTGTGTCGAGCGGTTTTAACTTGCTTTACATCTGGATTATCGAGCTCTTGTTGAATTAAATCTTTGAGCAAACCCTTTGGTTTCCATTTGCCTTTCAAATGCTGTGCCGCCAGTTTAGATTGTAATTCAGCGCCTGGCCAGATACAGCCTAAAGGCTGAAATAGTCCAATAAAATACAGGTTTTTAATATCAGCAGGTAACATTTTATGCAGTAGATTTACTGGTCCATCCTCAAAATTAATAAAGTTTTTATCGAAGAAACTATGTTTAATTTTATAACCAGTACATGCTATTACAGCATCAAATTCTTCGTGTGAGCCATCTTTAAAATAAACAGTTTTTCCATCAAATTTCTCTACATCGCATTTTGGTTTTACCTTGCCATGTCTTACAGCGTTATATAAATCAGAATTAACTGTAGGATGTGTTGCTAAGATATGATTTGTTACTTTTGGCAATCCAATACTCTCATTTTTTCCTTGAAATAGTTCAAGCATGGACTTCATAAAAAAAAGTCTTAAAAATCTTGGCAACCACCTAGACCTTAATGCGAATATGTCAGGGGTTAATCCAAACATAAATTTAGGCACGAGGTAATATCCTCTTCGCCAACTAATTGCAGTTTTTTCAGTTATTCGAGCTGTTTCAACAGCAACATCACAAGCAGAATTTCCTCCACCAATGACTAAAACTTTTTTATCGGCAAATGGTGATGCTTTTTTATATTGATGAGAGTGTAAGTAATCGCCTGTAAATTCTCCTGGATATGATGGTAATCTTGGTTCATGGTGATGGCCGTTGCAAACGACCAAGGCGTCAAATACTTCATTTGTAATTTTCTCAGTTATTAAATCTTTCCACTGAATTATCCATTTGTGTTCTTGATCTTGTTTGCAGCTTATAACTTCGGCATTAAATTTAATGTTTTTATTAAGGTCAAAATGATTGGCGTATCCTTGAAAATATTGCAGTAATTCTAGGTGTGATGGATAGTCAGCAGCATCATCTGGGAGAGGAAAGTCTTCGTAATAAGAAGTATATTTTGAGCTAATAATATGTGTAGTTTCGAATACACTAGAATGCCCAGATGGATCGTTATACCTCCAATTTCCCCCAACACCTGAACATCTTTCAAATGCGGTCACATTGAAACCTTGGTCAATAAAATTTTTAATTGCTGCAATGCCCGAAGGTCCTGCTCCAATAACTGCTACCTTTTTCATATCAAAATTGTATTTAGTACGTTCGACCACACTATAATAAAATAATTTATGACTTCTATAAAATCTATTGATCACAACTTTTGGATCAACCCGCCATGGGGAAATGGCAAAGAAAAATATCGTCTAGGCCTTAAACCAATTGAAAAAAGCCAATGGTTCAAAGTTAACATTTCAGATACCCTTATAAATCATAAAAAAAATCTTTTTGAATCGCGTTACAAAGACGTCATAGCTACTACCAAGGATTCGATAGAATCTCAGAAAATATTGGCTAAAAAGCTCAAAGTAAAGCAAAGAAATTATGCAGATCTAATAGCAGATATATCTCTCTCAGTGCCTGACGATTTATGTATTATTGAGAGTAATGATAAGCAAAGACTTCTCGCAGCCTCAATTTGCTCACCAAGTTATTGGAATGTTAAATCCAAAATTGGTAAACCATTAAAAGAGATACATAAACCCGTAAAATCACTTAATGAAAAGATTGGAAATCCAATAGAAAAATTTATCAAAAATGCCCCCCTTGATAAGCCTTTTGTCAGAGAAAATTGGTTCATCCACGGAGATGACCAGCGAATGCATTTAAAAACAGAAAAGTTTCCAAAAGGTATGGTCAAAGACTGGATTGTTCGATCAGAAAGAGAAACATTGTGTAAATTTAGTAACAATCATTCTTTATTTGCAATTAATGTTAGATTCCAGAAACTCTCATCAATCTTAAAATATCAAGAAGCTATTGAAGGCCTAAAAAGAAGTCTAGAAAATATGGATCAAGAGGAAATTAATTATTTTGGCGGTAATAGAAAAGTCGACAAGATTTTTAGGTTTATCACCTCTTATTAAGTGATGAAAAATACTTATCAGATTGCTCAATAACCTTAGGTGCCAACCAAATGGATGCTATCAAAGTAGGAACCGCCATCATGGCAAAAGCACTATCAATGACATTTAATGCCAAATCTAAAGAAGTAATTGAAAAAATAAACACAAAAATAATAAATATGTATTGATAGATTTTTACGCTCTTTTCACCAAACAAAAACTTCGCACAAGATGATCCGTAATAGGAATAAGTAAAAATTGTGCTTAATCCAAAGCTGACAACACAAACGAACAAGATTATGGGTCCAACTGGGCCTAAAGTTGTAAGGAATGCTTCAGAAGTAAGAGTAACACCTTGACTATCTGATATTTGATATACACCAGATATTAATATTATTACCGCTGTAAGAGTGCACATTATTAACGTATCAAATATGGGTCCGGTCATGGCAATAAGTCCTTGCTTAACAGGATTACTGGTTTTAGCAGCTCCATGAATTAGTGCCTCTGTACCAATGCCAGCCTCATTACTAAATGCTCCTCTTTTGATACCTGTTAAGATGACGCCCACTAATCCCCCTACAACCGCAGAATCAAAAGAAAATGCTTCCGTTACTATCAATGTTAGTGCTGGAAAAAATTGTTGGTAGTTCAACAATACAGCTATTAACACAGCCACCAAATACAGGCCTCCCATAAATGGCACTAGTAATGCAGAAACATTAGCTATCCTTTTTAAGCCACCTAGAACCACTGCAGCAGTAATGACTACTAAAAATGCTCCAGCATAATACGAGAAATTCTCGACTTCAGGAAAATAGAGGTCATTAGTAAGTTGAACTACTTGGTTTGCTTGGAAAGCTGGAAGACCAGCAATTACACCTGAGAATGCAAAGAAGTACGCTAAAGGCATCATGTATTTGGGTAAACCATTTTTAATAATGTACATAGTGCCAGCATTAGGTTTACCATCAGGACCTGTTTCTCTATACAATACTGACAGTGTTGCGGTAAAAAATTTTGTAGCTATGCCAAAAACAGCTGTGACCCACATCCAAAATATAGCTCCTGGACCACCAATTTGAATAGCTACTGCAACTCCGGCAATATTTCCGAGTCCTATAGTGCCTGAAAGACTAGCAGTAAGAGCCCTGAAGTGACTGACTTCACCAACTTCATCCTTGCTTGGATGTTTGCCTTGTAAGACCTCAAAAGCATAGCCAAGATATCTAAATGGTTTTAATCTAGTTTTTATAGAGAAATATACACCAGCACCTAATAGCAAAACTGCAGTTTGCCAACCCCATGCATAGGAAACAAATTCTGCAAAAAAACTATCTATATATTCCATTGTTTTTAATCGTAAAAAAAGAAAATAAAAAAACAAAGAAAAAGCCACATAAATGTGGCTTTTTCAATTCAAACGAAACCTTTATGCTTCATCATCAGGATCAGGATAAAACTGATATGAGTCGCTTGCGTTAGGTCCTTCACAAGATGCAGATGCATCAAACATTGCTTGGACTTCTGTTCCATTTTCTGCAAATCTTGCATATGAGGTCTCGGCATCTGCATGATTTTCATAATAATTCATCCAAAAGAAATCATAATCTGTATATGGTTCTGGATTTTCACCATTATGGAAAATCACACTGTATGCGAATGGCTCTGGGTTATCTGCAGACAATGTGAATTCATTGAAAGCACCAACAGCTGATCTAAGTAAATCGAGACCATCTTCACCATTAAACTTGCAATAATGCGCATAGGTAACCCATTGATTTGGTCCATTCCAATTTGCTTCTTCTCCCATCGGCCAGTAAAAGTCGTATGCTCTTCTAGCCTCACCGTCACAAGTCATGACAGATGAATGCTTTGCTGTCCAAGCCTCAGCCTCAGAATTTGTGGCCCAACCTGCCCATCCAGCATCTGACGCTTCTTTAGATTCCCACCAAAGTTGCCAGTAAACTACGTTTTCTCCACCAAGTGAAGCACTTTGTACAGGTGCGTGACCTGCAGCATAAAAGAAACCATCGGCAAATTCAAAATCATTCCATTCATCAACCATAGCTGTTACAGTTGCATCACTAAAATCGGGACCAGGTGTGCAAGTCATGTACTCAGTGTATGGAGGACCCATTTCCTCAGTTTCAGTATTTTCTGCTTCTGCTTCAGTTGCTTCAGCTGCAGCATCACTCTCACTCGAGCAGGCTGCTAAGAACAAAATAGACAAAAGCGCCATAAATTTTAAATAATTCATAAAAAACTCCTAAGCATTTAACTATGGCAAGATTAGAAACTTTTGACAAGAAACAACACTACATTTACCACTTATATTTAAATTTATCGAAAAATACCCATCTAAATAATGTGATAGTTGAAGAGAAAGCAGTTTGTCCTTACTGTTGGGAAAGCATTTATTTTGAAATTGATACCTCTGTATCTGAACAAGAATACGTGGAGGATTGCCATGTTTGTTGTAATCCCATATTGTTGAGGGTAAATTTTTTTGGAAACTCAGTTAATATAGAAACAACTAAAGAAGACGACGGATTTTAAGAATTATGGGAATTTTTATACTGGGAGGCATAGTTTTTATTGTAGCCTTCA
>Ga0066364_10000324_pt1 | contig 10828 bp, 12 predicted proteins | sample Knorr_S7_td_Surf_FD_70970 | JGI IMG/M metagenome (GOLD analysis project Ga0066364, IMG submission 70970) | Marine microbial communities from Southern Atlantic Ocean transect - Knorr_S7_td_SurfaceA_ad_6m_LV_A | ecosystem: Environmental > Aquatic > Marine > Oceanic | place: Southern Atlantic...
ACACATCGCAACAAGATCTATTCCAATTGTATTAAAGCGATTAAATTTATTAGCTAAGTCTATTTTAGTTCCAACACCGTCCGTGCATGAAACTATTACTGGGTCCTTAATTTTTTCTTTACTTAAATCGTAAATTGATCCAAAACTTCCAATATTGTCTTTATCAAAAGAGTTTTTCGCTTTTTTGACACCTTTTATAGATAACTTAGATATATGTTTAACGAATTTATTAGCTAATGAAATATCTACACCACTTTTTTTATAACTATTTTTTATTTTTTTCATTTATAAAAATGATATTTAATATTTTATGAAATTAAATAAGTTAATAATCTGTATTCTAATCCTTTTTTTCAAAACTGGAAATGTTTTATCAGATAATGATATTTTTAATGTTAATAATATTGAAATAAAAAATGAGGGTAAAGTATCAAATAAAGAATTTTCTAGTCAAGCGATGGAAAAAGCTTTTTACAAACTTATAGATAAAATTTTATTAGAGCAAGATCTGAAAAAATTATCTAATTTCAAAATTTCTGAAATTAAGGATTTGGTTATATATTACCAAGTGGCTAAAAAAATTGAGGAAAATAATAAAGAAAAACTAATTTTTACAGTCTCATTTGATAAAAATAAAATTCATAATCTTTTCTCAAAAAAAGGAATTTCTTATTCTGAAATAACAAATAAAGAAATTTTTATTTTACCGGTTCTTAAAAAGGAAGATAAAATCTACGTTTACAATCAAAATTTTTTTTATGATAACTGGAAAGACTTACACCAAACTGATTTAGTTGAATTCATCCTGCCAATCGAAAAAATTGAAATTATTCAACTTATTAATACTAATTATAGCAATTTAATGAATATAAACCTTGAGAGAATGTTTGAGGAGTATTCTTCAAAAAATATAGCTATGGTTTTAATTGAGGATATGAATAAGAATGAGGAAAAGATATATTTAAAAGTAAGGATTTCTGGCAAAAATATTATAAAAAAAATTGTTTTAAAAAGAGAGAACCAATCAGAAAAAATCTTTTATGAAAGAATAATCTTTGATGTTAAAAAAGAAATTATAAATATAATCAAATCTCAAAATTTAATTGATGTTAGAACACCCTCCTTTTTAAATGCCAAATTTGATATTAATAAGAAAAATAATCTTCTTGCTCTAAATCAAAGGTTACGCAAGATTGATTTGATCGAAGATATATTTGTGCAGGAATTCAATAATTCATCAGTTTTAATTAAAATAAAGTATCTTGGAAAATTAGATAAGATGATTGAGCAACTTAAAGAACAAGATATTATTTTGAATTTAATAAGCGAGCAATGGAGTATAAAACTTTCATAAATGAGTCAATTAGTTTTGAAATTCCCTTTTAAAATCAAATATTATGAGGAGGATTTTTATGTTTCTTCAAACAATTTTTCTGCATATAAATTAATTGAAAGCTGGCCTAATTGGCCAGGAAAATGGTTAAATGTCTATGGAGCCTCTGGTTCGGGAAAAACACATTTATCAAATATTTTGGGTAAAAAAATTAAAAAATTAAAAATAATTAAAGCCAAAGACGTAGATGATAAAATAATTCACGAGTTGAATTTATTAGAGTGTTTAATAATTGATAATTACGAAAATAATATTAATGAAAAACTTTTGTATTCTATTTTTAATTTTTCAAAACAATTTGAAAATTATATTCTTATTAATAGTGTTCAACCAATAAAAGAGTTTCCCTTAAAACTTGAAGATTTAAACTCAAGAGTGAAAAGCTTAATCTATATTGGTATAGACTTGCCTACTGATGATCTGTTGGAGGTAATCATTTCTAAATTTTTTTCTGAAAAACAGATAAAAATTGAGCCTAAAATTTCAAATTATATAATAAATAATGTTGATAGATCTTATGAAAAAATGTTTAAATTTATTAAAGATATTGATCATTTGTCTTTATCTACTGGAAAATCAATAAATATTAATCTAATAAAAAAAGTATTAAACAGATGAATAAATATAGAACTCATAATTGTTCAGAGTTGAATGAAAAGAATATCAATAAGACCGTACGCTTATCTGGCTGGATACATAGAAAAAGAGATCACGGAAATTTATTATTTATTGATTTAAGAGACCACTATGGTTTGACACAATGCGTAATTGAAAATGATAATGAAAATTTTTCTCTTTTAGAAAAAGTAAAACCTGAAACAGTCATCCAAATAAATGGTACAGTAGTGATGAGAGAAAAAGGCACTGAAAACAATGAATTGAAAACTGGAAAAATTGAGGTACAAATCAAATCTATTGAAGTTTTATCTTTTGCAAAAGATTTACCAATACCAGTTTTTGGTGAGCAGGATTATCCAGAAGAAATTAGGCTTAAGTATAGATTTTTAGATTTAAGAAGAGATGAAATGCATAAAAACATTATACTAAGGTCAAAAGTAATATCTTTTATTAGGTCTGAGATGACAAAACTTGGTTTTTTAGAATATCAAACTCCAATTTTAACTTCTTCAAGTCCTGAAGGCGCTAGAGACTTTCTCGTACCGAGTAGATTGAATCCAGGAAAATTTTATGCACTGCCTCAAGCACCTCAGCAATTTAAGCAGCTAATAATGGTATCAGGATTTGATAAATATTTTCAAATAGCTCCATGTTTTAGAGATGAAGATGCTAGAGCTGATAGAAGTCCGGGTGAATTTTATCAATTAGATCTTGAAATGTCATTTGTTGAACAAGAGGATGTTTTCAAAGTAGTTGAAGAATTAATGATTAATTTATTTAAAAATTTCTCTACAAAGAAAATTTCATCAGTTAATTTTCCTAGGATATCTTATTCAGAAGCTATGAATAAATATGGGACTGATAAACCAGATTTAAGAAATCCATTAATACTGAGTGATATAACTTCAATTTTTAGGAGAAACGATGTTAAATTTGATTTATTTAATAAGCTCATTAAGTCTGGTTCAAAAGCAAAAGCAATTGTTACTAAAAATACAAAAGATAAACCAAGAAGTTTTTTTGACAATATTGATAGATGGGCAAAAGAACAAGGTGCATCTGGATTAGCTTATTTTACATTTGAAAAAGATAAATCTATTAAAGCGAAAGGACCAATAGGAAAGTTTTTTGGTGAGGCCTCTCTTCAAGAAATAATGAAAATTTGTAACGCATCGATAGGAGATAGTATTTTTCTCGCATGTGGAAAGGAAAATGAAATAAATAAAATATTATCACAAGCAAGAAATAAAATAGCCCAAGATTTAAAATTGGTAAATGAAAATGAATTTTCATTTTGTTGGATTATTGATTACCCTATGTTTGAATACGACGAAAAATCTAAAAAAATAATTTTTAGTCATAATCCATTTTCAATGCCTCAAGGTAATTTAAAGGATTTAGATTTTAGCGACCCATTAAAAATAAAAGCGTTTCAATATGACATAGTATGTAACGGAATAGAGTTATCATCAGGCGCTATCAGAAATCATATTCCTGAACTAATGTATAAGTTATTCGCCGTAGCTGGTTATGATAAAACTCAAGTGCAAAATAAATTTAGCGGTATGATTAATGCTTTAAGTTATGGAGCACCACCCCATGGTGGAATTGCTCCTGGCATTGATAGATTAGTAATGTTGCTTGCTAATAAAAAAAATATAAGAGAGGTCACTCTATTTCCAATGAATCAAAACGCTCAAGATTTAATGATGCAAGCCCCATCTGAGGTAACTGAAAATCAAATAAAAGAGCTAGGTATTAAAATCGATAAAAAGAAAAACTAATTTTTTGTTTTTAAATTAATTCTAACATCTGAAAGATCTACTAATTTTTCTTCTAAATTACTTCTCACAAAACCTTTAGAGGTAATATTTTTTACAATATTCAAAAATTTGTCATCAGTTCTTTCATGCGAAAGATTTTTTTTGTTAGCAATAGAAGGGGTATGTGCTAGTTCCTCTCTACCAAGATATGAAATTGCTAACTCTCTAAAAACATAATCTAAAATTGAAGATGCACTTAAAATTCTATCATTTCCAACAACGTTTCCTGACGGTTCAAATTTTGTATCGATAAAAGCATCCACGTATTCATCTAATGGAACTCCATATTGCAATCCAAGTGAAATAGCTATTGCAAAATTGTTCATCATTGCTTTAACTAATTCACCTTCTTTATTTGTATCTATAAATATTTCACCTATTTTTCCGTCGTCATATTCCCCAGTATGCAAATACACTTTATGGTCTCCAATCTGTGACTTTTGGATATAACCTTTTCTTCTATCAGGCATTTTGAAACGGGAATTATTTTTTGCTTTTATATTATTAACATTTTCAAAATTCGTGTTTTTGTTATTCTTAATTTTATTAGTTAAGCTTTGCGGAATTGTACTATCTATTTTAATATTTGAATTTTTATCACCTTTTTTTTCGCCAACTTTTTTAGTTTTTCTATTATTTAATTTTACATCTATTACCTCGACATCACCGTCATCTCTGTTATCTATCTTGGACAATTCCTTGTCATTTAATTCATCGAGTTTATGAACTGTCTTAAAAGTGCATGTATAGTAAGTTTCAACAATAAATTTTTTCATAATAATGGAGTCTATTGAAGATATATATAAAATATTATAAGTGTCTATCGTATAATTATACAATTCTAAATTGTGTGGATTTAAAAATTTCGAAAATGAGCTTAAAAATTATTTTTACCTGGTGGAATAAACAAACTTTTGGAACATTCCTTAAAACTTTATTTACTGGCAAATTCGTTGGCAAAGATAAGTTTGGGAACAAATACTATAAAAACAAAAATGATCAAAGATGGGTCGTTTATTCTGATAATATTGAGGCTACTAAAATTACATCAGATTGGTATATGTGGATGCATCACACGATTGATAAAATTCCAGACAAAACTATTGAAAAAAAATATCATTGGCAAAAAGATCATGAGGAAAACAAAACTGGGACAAAACAAAGACATCAACCTGTCAAAATTAAAAAAGATAATATTGGCAAAAAATATGATACTTGGAAATAATTTCAAAATTTTTTTAATACTAATTTTTTTTTCAAGTAGCTATTTCTTGTATGCAGAACAAAAAATAATTACTAGTCCGTTAGTAAATATTGAAAAAATAAAACCTAGTTTTGAAGACCTTCAAGAAGAGAGAGAAAAAAATATATCAAGAAGCGAAATTAAGGAAAGAAAAAAAAAACAGAATAATATCAATACTCCTCATGCGGAACTTATCGGACTAGATAAAATCACTGCGAAATCAACCAAATTGATTGTTTACTTAAACGAACTGACACGTTTTGGCCCGTTAGAAATAAAAATTCTTCAATGTGGAAAGGTTAAAAAAAATAATAAAGTTGATGATATCGCTTATATGCAAGTAAAAGATTTAACAAAAAGTGAAAATGAAAAAGTTTTTATCTTCAACGGTTGGACTTTCGCTTCAGATCCAAGCTTAACTCCTTTTGATCATGCTATTTATGATCTTCAATTGATAAACTGCAAAAAAATTTAGTAAAATTTTTCTTTACTTAACCAATTTGTATCAAAATTTGAATTTATAAAATTCTCGTGTTTTAAAATTTTTTTATGCAGATCAATTGTTGTAGTAATCCCTTCTAATACAAATTCATCTAATGATCTTAAAGTTCTTTGAATAGCTTCTGTTCTATTTCTACCTTTACAAATTACCTTAGCTATTAAACTATCGTAGTAAGGTGTAATTTTACAGCCTTGGAAAATTGATCCATCAACCCTCGTTCTAAAACCCGATGGTTGATGACAAACACTAATAGTACCAGGACTGGGTTGAAAATCTAATGCAGGATTTTCAGCATTTATTCTACATTCTATCGAGTGTCCTCTTGGATCTATATCATCTTGTTTTAAAGCAGTTTCACCTGAATAAGCAATCCATAATTGTTCTTTAACTATATCAATACCTGTCTGCACCTCAGTGACCGGGTGTTCAACCTGTACCCTTGTATTCATTTCCAAAAAGTAAAACTCTCCATTTTCGTAAATAAATTCTACAGTTCCTGCACCTTCATAATTAATTTGCTCGACCATTTTAACTGTTTTATTTAGAAGATCTTTCCTTTGATTATCATTTAAAACAGGGCTTGGAGTTTCTTCAATTAATTTTTGATGTCTTCTTTGAACTGAGCAATCTCTCTCTCCTAAATGCACAGTTTTATTTTTTCCCGACATAATTTGAACTTCAATATGTCTAGGATTTTTAAAATATTTTTCTATATATAACTCATCATTTCCAAAAAATTTTTTTGCTTCTGTTTTCGCAATTAAAAATAATTTTTCTAATTGTTTTTCTTCTTCAACTATTTTCATTCCTTTACCACCGCCACCTCCTGCAGCTTTGATTAAGACTGGATATCCAATCTCTTTACATATAGATTTTGCCTCGGAAAATGATTTTACACCACCTTCAGAACCTTCAATAATTGGTAAACCATATTTTTTCGCTATTCTTTTAGCTTCAATTTTGTCACCCATTTTAGCAATAATTTTAGCCCCAGGTCCGATAAATTTAATTCCATGTTTATTTACTATCTCAGAAAATTTTGCGTTCTCAGATAAAAAACCATATCCAGGATGTACTGCCTCTGCTCCTGTTAAATCAACAGCCGACATGATTGCAGAAATATTTAGATAACTATTTTGTGGTTGATGAGAACCTATGCAAACACTTTCATCAGCTAATCGTACATGCATGGAGTCCGAGTCAACATCAGAATGAACTGCTACAGTTCCAATTCCCCATTCTTTACAAGCTCTAATAATTCTAACGGCTATTTCTCCTCTATTAGCTATTAATACTTTTTTGAACATTTAAAATTATTTTAAAAGAACTAAGGTTTGACCAAATTCAACAGGTTGTCCATCTTCAACTAGAATTTTTTTTACTTCCCCGTCACTTGACGAGGGAACGTGGTTCATCGTTTTCATTGCTTCTACTATCATGACTGTTTGGCCTTTTTTAATTTTGTCACCAATTTCAACAAATTTTTTTGCTCCTGGCTCTGGTGCTAAATAAGCTGTACCTATTATCGGAGATTTTACTCTTATGCCATCAGTATCGTCAGATAGATTAAGAACAGCCTTATTTGGAGATACTACTGCTCCAGTTTTCGACTGTTCGATAGCTTTTGTTGCTTTTGAAACTTTGATTTTAATTTGACCATCTTGATATTCTAATTCAGTCAAATTAAATTCTTTCAAATTATCAACAAGTTCTTTGATCAGTTTCTTATCAATTTTCATTTTTTTAAAATATTCTTCATCGCATTTAAGGCCATTATATAACCTTCAGCGCCAAAACCACAAATAACTCCCTTAGCTACCTTACTTATCAGAGATTTATGTCTAAACTCTTCTCTATTATAAATATTACTTATATGCAATTCAATAATTGGAGCTTTAATAATTTTTAATGCATCATGAATTGCTACAGATGTATGAGTGTAACCTCCAGCATTTATTATCAATCCGTCGAAATTATTTCTTGAGTCTTGAATTTTATTGACTATCTCTCCCTCAATATTAGATTGATAAAAAGCAATAGCTAATTTGTTATTCTTGGCAAATTCTTCACAATTAGTCTCAACATCTTTTAATGTGAAATTTCCATATTGTTTTTTTTCCCTTTCACCTAAAAGGTTGAGATTTGGGCCATTAACAATTATAATTTTATTCATCGATATTTAATATACTCATTGATTAGCTGAATTATGGCAAAAATACAATTAAATGGTAAGAAAATTAATATAAAAAGAAATTATTCGATATTAGACTTACTGAAAAAATATAACTTAGATAATAAAAAAATAGCAATTGAACTTAATGGGGCGATTATTCCAAAAATAAATTATAAAAGAAAACATTTAAAGAATAACGACAAATTAGAAATAGTTTATTTTATCGGGGGAGGTTAATTGAAAGATATACTTAAAATAGCCAATAAAAAGCTTAAATCACGATTAATTGTAGGAACTGGTAAGTATAAAAGTTTTACAGAAACTGCTAAGGCAATAAAAGCCTCAGGCGCAGAGATGGTTACAGTTGCTGTTAGAAGAGTAAATATTTTAGATAAAAAAAAACCAATGTTAACAGATTATTTAAATCCAAAAATAATTACATACTTACCAAATACTGCAGGGTGCTTTAATTCTGAGGATGCTTTAAGAACATTGAGATTAGCTAGAGAGATGGGTGGATGGAAATTAGTAAAGCTAGAAGTATTAGGGGATAAAAAAAATTTATATCCTAATATGATAGAAACAATAAAATCTACAAAAATTCTAGTTAAGGAGGGTTTTAAGGTAATGGTATATTGCACTGATGACCCGTTGCTTGCAAAAAAATTAGAAGACAATGGTGCATCAGCAATCATGCCTTTAGCATCACCTATAGGATCAGGCTTAGGACTACAAAATAAAATCAACTTATCTATGATAATTAAACAATCTAAGGTCCCTGTAATAGTTGATGCAGGTATAGGCACAGCCTCGGATGCTACAATTGCAATGGAATTAGGGTGTGATGGAGTTTTGATCAATAGCGCAATAGCACAAGCAAAAGATCCTATTCTTATGGCTCAAGCTTTTAAAGACGCTGTTAAATCCGGAAGAAATTCTTTTTTAGCTGGTAGAATGAAAAAAAATTTCATCGGGTCAGCAAGTAGTCCCCTTAAAGGGTTAATTTAGCTTTTTCTTTTTTCTTCTTATCCAAAGAGTTCTAAGTTTCTTTTTAGATTTAATTTTTTTTGGTTCTTTCTTTTCTTTCTTAATTTCTTTTTTTGTTTTGATTTTGAGACTTGATACTTTTTTTATTTGAAAAGCATTTATATTTTCAATTGTTTCTAAAATTTTTTTTGATTTATTAAATAAATCAATTTTATATTCAGGAATTATTAATCTTTCATCTGACAATATCTCAACCTTAAAGTTATATTTTTTTTGAAAATATTTTAATTCGTCTATTAAATTTTGTTCAATAAATAATTTTACCTTTTCCGGTACGAAGGACTTTACGTGTTTGACTTTGTCTTTAAATGCTAAATGTTGTATTTTTTTTAAAATCTTTTGTGAAAAGGACCCTAATGAAAGTTGAGTTTCCCATTTAATAGATCCCTCTCGTAATCTTTGTCTTGTCATTTCTAAAAGTCCAAAATTACTTATTCTGCCAATTTGTATTCTAGCTCTGTCCTTTCTAATACTTTCACGCATTTTTTTTTCAACTGTTCTTCTGTTGTAGAAGTTCATCATATCTATGAAATCAATTACTATAAGACCCGAGAGATCTCTAAGTTTTATTTGCCTTGATATTTCTTCAGCGGCCTCTATGTTTGTATTTAAAGCTGTCTTTTCAATATTTGTCTGTTTTGTTGATTGACCTGAATTTATATCGATGGAAACTAACGCTTCAGTAGGATTAATCACTATGTATCCACCAGATTTTAATTTTACCGTTGGTTCATAAATATTATTAAGTTCTTTTTCAATATTTGCATCATGGAATAAAGGTATTTTCCCTCTATACTTTTTTATATTTTTAACATTTTTTGGCATTAATTCTTTCATAAATTTTTTTGCTTTTTGGTAAGCTTCGTTACCCTCTACATAAACATTTTTTGTTTCATTATCGTAGGCATCCCTTAAAGTCCTTTTTATTATATCACCTTCTTCATAAACTAAAGAGGGAGCATTAGAGTCCAAGGCTTTATCTTTTATTTCTTCCCAAGTTTTAAGTGTATTTTGAAAGTCTTTATCTATCTCATTTTTTGTTTTATTTGCTCCAGCAGTTCGAACTATAACCCCCATACTTTTAGGAATTTCAATCTCATTAAGAATATTTCGTATTTTTTGTCTATCAGCTGAGTTAAAAATTTTTCTGGATATACCTCCACCTTTAGGAGTATTTGGCATTAAGACCATATATTTTCCAGCTAAAGAAATAAAAGTAGTAAGCGCTGCTCCTTTTTGTCCTCTCTCTTCTTTTATAACCTGAATTAAAACAATTTGACCAGGTTTAATGACCTCTTGTATTTTATATTTTTTAATTCCATATGATGATTTCACCTCGTCCCGATAATCTCTTTTCTTTAAATTTTCTTCACTATTGGTTTTGTTTTCAACGTTATTTAATAAATCAACATCTTTCTTTTTTTCTAAATTACTATCCGTTAACTCATCATTTTGTATTTCCTCTTGTGAAATCTCCACAGCTTTATCTTTTAAATCTTCTCTTATTTTTTCCTCAGCAACTCTTATTCTTTCTTTGTCCTCCGAAGGTATTTGATAATAGTCAGACTGAATATCATTAAATGCCAAGAAACCATGTCTTTCACGACCAAAATTTACAAAAGCAGCTTGTAAGGATGGCTCAACTCTACTTATTGTTGCAAGATAAATATTATTTTTAAAATTTAAATTATTTTTATCTTCAAATTCGTACTCTTCAATTGAGTCGCTTGATTTAAGAACAATTCTAGTTTCGTTAGGATGCGAAGCATCAATATATAAATTTTTTTCCATTTTAGTTGAAATCCTGTTAAATTATTGAAAATTGTATATTTTAAACTTATCATGAATCCATTTTATACAATTTTAAAGATAAATACACTTATTTTAAAAGTATGTGCCCAAAGAAGGTCAAATTTATTATTAATAACTAGTTATAATGCTAAAATTTCTTAATTTTTCGACAAAGTTTTTAATAATATTTTTAATTACAATCTTATTGTTTGGGATATCAACACTTTGGTATTTTTCT
>Ga0066364_10000325_pt1 | contig 10812 bp, 19 predicted proteins | sample Knorr_S7_td_Surf_FD_70970 | JGI IMG/M metagenome (GOLD analysis project Ga0066364, IMG submission 70970) | Marine microbial communities from Southern Atlantic Ocean transect - Knorr_S7_td_SurfaceA_ad_6m_LV_A | ecosystem: Environmental > Aquatic > Marine > Oceanic | place: Southern Atlantic...
TGCAACAATTGATGGGTTTGATACATGAGTTTACTCCCAATGATAAAATTTTGTGGCTGTTGACTTCTGCTTCTCGTTTTTGGTTTTTCGATAATCGTCCTAAACTTACCAATGTCAACATAATAAACATAGACGATCAAATGACTGATCAAGAGCAATCTGCAGTGAAAGGTTTCATGACACAGTTGCAGAGACCTCCTTTGGATTTACTGTGGCAGGATCAAAGACTGGGTTGGTTAAGTGCTCAAGCAAAACAGATTGGAATGCAGGCTCCTCAGATAGTTTTAGGATTTCCAAGAGTGATGCCCAAAGACAGAAAAATGTTTGATATGTTTTTTACGCACGAACGATTAGACAATCTTAGAATTAGCAAAGGAGATATGTTGAACAATGTCGAGGCTCCTGAGATGATAGAATATGCTAAAAATAACTTTTACGAAAGTGCTGTTTGGAAAGGATATGATTGCAGATATAATCATATTGTCAAAAGCAATCATGACATAATGTTGGAAAGAATGTTGACAGCATTTACAAAAGATATACCAGTTGATCTAATTACTCCTGGCTGGGTAACGAATGTAATCGATGAAGACTCAATTCAAAATAAAGAGTTTATAGAAAAAGAATTAGATCCTTTCGCTATTAAATTTAGATTAGAAAAATTAGAAAAAATGACGTCCACAACTTCATGGGCAGATAAATCAGGTATTGCAGATTGGTTTAAAAATAGATAGTGCCTATTAAGGCATCATCATGTAAGTGTATGAATGTCTTGCATACACCTTGTCTTTGAACTCTTCGTAATAAACAATCGTTTTAGGTTTTACGTCTTGATCTTTGTCAGTCACAGCAGATAAAAGATGTTGTTTAGTAGTTTTACCTGTTCGTTCATAACTTATAATATCCACAGTCGCTGATGCCACACTGTGAGATGCCTTGCCACTAACTACACCAGTCACAGCACTGCCACTGAGACTTCCAACTAAAGGCAAACTGCAATTAGTTAATAACAAACAAGTTAATATTACAATTATCTTTTTCATGAGTATATTTAGTTTGGTGGAGGATAGCGGGATCGAACCGCTGACCTCCTGAATGCAAATCAGGCGCTCTCCCGGCTGAGCTAATCCCCCTGATTTTAGTCTAAATTACTGCAATCTTCCTTATTTGCGTGTAATCCAGAGTCCTTGTTGTAGAACCAAACAAAAGAATGGGTAACTCTTGTGTCACCATCTTTGTCAGTTGCCACACATTTTTTGCCAAATGATACTGCATTGTATTTGGCACTAGAACATCCTACTACAAACAATAAAGTTGCAAGTAATATTAGTGTTTTTTTCATTGTGTTTTCCTTCGTTCTATTTTAAAACTAATGTACTGGTACTATCACCAATTGTACCTCTGACCCAAGTATTAAATGCCAAAGTGTATCTTGTTTTTTCTGTTTGGACATTTACATCCACACTGTGATTGGTCATACTTGGAAATAATATCAATTCAAACGGCTTGGGAGATAGTCTCATTTCTCTTTGATGGTACAAATAACTTCTTTTATTATCTGTATCAAAAATATCTTTATGGTCTATATTAACTGTGTCTGTAAAAATATTCGTGTTTGACTTGTCTTTATGAATAACAATGTCAGCAGTTTCTTCACAATCGGTTAGATACAGCACTCCTGATATCAAACTGTTTGAATGATAATGCATTTGAGCATAATGATTCTTTTGATATCTGTTCATCCAACTTGTTGTCATATAAAATTCGTGTTTAGGATCCACATCAAGGTATCCTAATAAAAATTCGTTTACTTGATCCATAACTTTTCTTTTGACATCTGCAACCTTCGGGTCGTCTAGGATATAATTGTCCACAGAATTCCAAGCAATGGAATGCAATCTTTCTTTGTAGTCTATTCCTGTTGTGAGATATTCCATTTCTTCTTTGGTGCAAGGCTCTATTCTTGTCTTACACAAAGGAACTGCAAACAAAGGCACAACATGGTTATCTTTAATTGGTATACTCATAATCTATCCTTATGTATTTGTAAAGTTTAACATAATTTTGCCAATTGAACAACTACTTTATATCCAGTTGACTACCAGAATCTCCAACCGTTCCACGTATAAAGGTGTTGAATGCAAGACTGTACCTCACTTTTTCTGTGGATTGGTTTGGTTGCACACTATGGTTCAAAATACTTGGAAACATCAACAAGTCCCATTGCTGTGGTTTAATTGTTATAGTTGATTCATTGTACAAGTAACTCATACTATTTTTGCTCTTTGGCGATTTAAAATCTAAATTAACAGAATATTGAAATAAATTGTCCCAGCCCTGTCTTTTATGAAATGATATACCAGCAGTGTCATTACAGTCTTCAAAGTAAAGCACACCACTTATTAGACTATTCGAATGAAAGTGTTGATGACTGTCTTCATGATGACTGTATTTGTTCATCCAACTGGTAGTGATATAAAATTTTTGTTTGTCTGTGTCCACGTCTAAGTATTTCATAAAGTCTTCCACCTGCTGTAATAAAACTGTTCTTAAATTTTGGCACATTGGATCATCTAGTATTTTCATATTGGCAGAATTGTATGAGTTTGGTCTCATCATGTTGTAGTCTATTCTATTTTTTAGATAGTCCACAGTATTTTCATTGATTGGATCTATTTTTGTTCTGCACATCGGTATGGCAAACAAAGGTAGTACATTTTGATCGTTTATCATTTTAACATTGGTCCTGTTATCCAACCCACACATGAAATTCTTTTGCCTGACACAATTGGTTTTACGGCGTGCATCAAAAAAGTAGGAAATACCAAGATGCCACCTTTTGGTGTGTCTAGTTTCACAATGTTGGTTTCTCTATCATCAGTTTTAATTAAAAAATCTCCGCCTTCATAGTCGTCATTCATGAAAGATAAGACAGTAAGTTTTCTACATAAACCATTATCGAACCACAGTGTATCAACATGGAAATCATACTGGTCACCTTGGTTTTCATAATACAACATTTCAAATTGACAAGGCCCTACCAAGTCGTAATTCCACACAAGGTCATTCGCCTTACGAGCATAACCATATAATAACACACTCAAAGGATCAAATTCATCCATAGGAATCTTTTCAACCTTACGCATATCATCGTTTTTGCCTTTACCTATGCGTCCTGCTTGTCTTTCTTTGTCTTGTAATTGGTTTAAAGTATAATCAATCATGCTAGTTGGCACAGTGCCTTCCGGATATAACCAGTACAATTTGTCTTTAATTGGCTTCATAATTAAATGTGATCACTATTCTTTTTTCGGTTTGGGTTGGTGTTGTGCTACTGTGATAATGTGCACCATCAAAGTCATACCATCTATTCATTCTTGGCTCTATGGATTCTTTGACAGAATACTTTTCACTCTCTTTTGTTTCATTGTAAATTATTGTGTCACCATCTGCTTGATTAAGATAATACAATCCTGTCTTGTGTGGAGTATGATAGTCTTTGTGGGCAGGATGTATAATTGGTTCTGGTGTTCGTGTTACCAAACCTATTCTTATTCTAAATAAGTCTTTCAATTGTAAATTTTGTTTGTCAACAGCAGATAAAAGAATAGGCAGTGCAATATCAAACAAATCACTCATAGGACCGTTTTCTTTTTTGAATACAAGATTACAAAATGAACTGTGGTATGCTGTGTTTGGATCTTGATCAGTTGCAGTGTATTCTCCTCTAAACCAAGGTGTTGTTGGTCCATCTATGCGTGTTAAGATGTTGTGATAATGATTTTGTCCTAGTAAGTTATCAATTAACATTAATACAACCTTTCGTATCTTTGTATTATATCATCTACTTCTTCGTCCCATGTTATTTGTAGACTGTATCTCCATTCCGGAGTTTGATTAAAACATCTATGAAACACAGAAGGATCTGTGATGACTGCTCTATCATCATATATGTGACTTGCCGTAACAGTTTTCTTGTCTTCTTTATAGTATTCCAATCTAGTTTCTTCTTTGTAATTTCTAGGACTTAATAAAGACATCATGATTGTCCTTCTCGATTGACCAGGTTTTGTGTACGTATCGATATGAACGTGCATATCTGTATAGGCAGGCAATCTCATAATATAGATTGAAGTAGGTTTTTTAATTCTTTTTGTAACTATTTTTTCTGCTTCCACTATAGATTCATCTCTTACAATGTCTGTATCTAAAAATTTAATAAATTGATAAGGTTGTTCTTCCCCGCCGTCGTGTGTGATGTGATTTATCCACCTACTATCTTTCAAAGCACACTCTAGCATTCTGTCCTTATGATTGTCTGTAAAAATTATATCTGTTTCGTGTATAGTCATTTTAATTTTTTATGATCTCGCACAGTCTTGATCAGTGTTTCAACATTTTCAATTGGAGTCTCTGGCAATATGCCATGACCTAAATTCATTATGTAAGGAGTTTCCTTCATTAGTTTTACATATTCTAAAGTTCTACGGATCACTTCTGTTTTACTCATCATTAATACCTGAGGATCCATGCCACCTTGTATTGCATATCCTTCTAGATGTTTTGCCGCCCAACTTGGTTTAACATCTGCCGAAATAGATATCACATCAGGTTTGCACCAATGACAAAATTGTTTTACCTCTTTTCCTATCATACGAGGGAAAGCAATTATTGGTGTGTTAGGATGTTTGGCTCTTATATTTTCTATAACTTTTGCTGTGGGTTCAAACACACAGTCTATTAAATGATCTTCGTCACAATCGCCTGCCCAACTGTCAAACAATTGAACAGCATCTGCACCACAAGATATTTGAGCGATGGCGTGTTCACTAATATAGTCAACCAATTTGTCAAGATAAAAACCTCTTTCAAAAGGTTCGATGTCTTGCGGCTTTTCTATCTTTGTCATGTATTTTAAAATAGTGTAAGGCGCTCCAACAAAACCTAACACTGCTTTGTGTGGTTCAAGTTTGCTTCTTACCATTTTTATAATTTTGTAAGTGTGTTCTAGTCTTGAATGAAATGTTTTTAAATCCGTTTCTAACATTTCTTCTTTGAAGGTTCCCACAGTCAAAGGATCATAACTGACTGTTTGTCCAAGTGCTCTGTGTATCATTAATAAGTCTGAAAAAATTACAGCCGCATCCATATCATAACGTGTAACAGGTTGCAGGGTTACTTCGGTTGCAACAACAGGATCCATAAACATTTTGTCGAGACTTCCTGTTTTCTTTTTCAATGCTTGATATTCAGGTAGATGTCTTCCTGCTTGTCGCATAATCCACACAGGCAAACTGTTAGGCTGTTGTTCTTTGATTGTTTTTAATAGTAGCATTTAATTATATTTAACCAGTGTTGATGTTTTTAGTATTTAGAATGATTAAGTACTAAACAATGCAAAAACCAAACTACAGACTACCAGAATATAATTTAATGTCATCCGTTGAAGCCAATCAGTGGTACTACGAACAAGGTCGTATCTCAAAAACAACAAGAGATTTTTATAACCAAAGAACAGAACATATGATTCATTTATATCATTCTCAAAAGTCTTTGGTTGAAAAGGCTAAATCAAATGATTTTTATCGGATCGACTTTCAAATGGATCACAATAAAGTAAAACAAGAACTTGATTCCGTTTTGCACATGAAACACAATGTCAACAGAGGAAGCACCAAAGGTTGGTATAATATTTCTTTGTATGATGTGTTTGAAAAGACATCTGATAGTGGAGTCCTACATAGAAGTAATGAGTTAGAAACTTTTAAAATAGATTATCATTCAGATGGCAGTCCTGTTTGGAAAATTACTGATGCTGGCAAAATGTGTCCTTACACAATTTCCAAAGTATTAGAAATGACTGATAACCCTAATAGAATACGTTTCAGTATGTTGCCACCAAGTGGGTCTATGGTTTGGCACACCCATTTACGATTGCCCAACATGGCAGGCACCCTAAAACAAAATGATTTATATCACGAATTTGCTGTACATCTACCTATACAAACAAATAAAGATTGTTATGCCATGGTTAGCAATAATGAAAACTACCTAGGTCCAGATGATGGAGTAACAGACTTTGTAGGAAAACATATGCCTTTAGGAGAAGTTTGGGGAATGAACAGTGCAAGAAATCATATGGTATGGAATAATGGCACAACTGAAAGATGGCATTTGTATTTGTGGTGTAACTATTTAGGATACGAGAAGAAAAATAAGTTTTCTAGGTTTCTTTAAAATATTTTTTTAATTTGTCTGCTTCACCCGAATGTTTTTCATGATCAGGTAACGGATCTTTTTTGGTGTCTATTACTTCCCATTTCATTGACCACTTCTGATTAAACTCAACCCAAGCCGCACCTTCTGGATCAGCGTCTGACAGTATGGCATCTTCTGGACACTCCGGCTCACATACACCACAGTCTATACACTCTTCTGGATTGATTACTAACATATTTTCGCCTTCATAAAAACAATCCACAGGACACACTTCGACGCAGTCTGTGTGTTTACACATTATACATTTGTCATTTACAGTATAGGTCATATATTAATTTAGCATTTCGTTTTGGTGGACTCGACAGGAGTCGAACCTGTGACCTCCAGTTCCGCAAACTGGCGTTCTATCCAACTGAACTACGAGTCCTTGTAATAATTTCTTCAAATGTCTCCGCCAATTTTTTATGTGCTTCTGGGCCTGGATGCATATTATCCAAAGCCAGTGGGTATTTCTTTTTCACTTTATGATATTCAAAATCAAAAAACTGCACGTTATTCCACGTTGGCTTTTCTTGCTCTAATGTAGTCTCCAGTCTCCAGTGGTAGTTTTCTATTCCTAATTTGTCAAGATAACTTTTAACAAAGTTTGCTCTAAGATAAAAATCCATATGCATATCATAATCATCATACATATGTTTAAAATAACTTTTTGATGCTTTGCTGTCTTGCCAAACACCAATTTGCTCTACAGAATGTTTTTTAATAATACACGTTCGATTAAACAATGACCAACCCATAATTACGACAGCATTGTTAGGTAATTTTGTGTTCATTACTTTGTGCAATATTTCTTTATTACTTGCTCCAGGTATGCCCAAATTGGCAATGTCGTAATCCATTCTTGATGCCAACAGTGTGGGCCATGCAAACTGGCTAGGCTTTTTGCCAGGATTAAATCCATCTGCGGCTAAACAATCTTCCAACCCATGACCATAGGTGCAACTGTCACCAAATGTGACAAGTATCTTCCTAGACATTTTTCTTCTTAGGATCTTGTTGCATAGGATCGTCTATTTCTTTAATATCAGAAACAGTCATATTAGGAAATCTTGCTTCAATGTCTAAACCAGTTTCACTGTAAACAAAAGTCTTAATAGTCCTATCTTTCATTTTTAGATTAAATTCAAATGCTTTCATTATGCCTCTTTCATTTTGTTTATCATTAACCCAATCATTTCGTAAAAACCTGTTTGCCTATTCATTGTCAACATTTCATCTAACTTGATTGATTTGAAATGTTCTTCTGTGATCTGTTTCGCTTCTGCTATTGGCAACGAATTAAAAATGTCCACCAGTATATAGGCATAACCGGCGGCTATCATTCCATTGCTCCATGCCTTGAACTTACTATCTTCTCGGTCCACATATAAATCAAATTGACATTGTTTTATTTTATTGTCCATTATTCTTTTATCTTCAGACAATGGAGTATCGTTTAATTTTGCACCCAAAGACATCAACCAGTTGTAAACTTCAAGTTCGTCTATGCTTTTTAAAGTTTCAATATGTTCTTTATATTCGTTTAGTTTTTCTTTGATTGTATTTTCCATAATTCATCTGGGTTTTTCATTGTTTTAATTTCCATTGCGTTCCCATGCGGGTCTGCGATAAACATAGTTTCTTGTTCTAAATCAGTTCCTTCGAATCTTAGATAAGGTTCGTCTATAAACTTTATCTTGTGTTCAATGCATCTTTTCTTTACTTCGTCAAATGCTTCTCTAGACAAATGAACACCAAAGTGAGGCACACTGACATTGCCCATATCTACATTGTGTCTTTCACTTTGTTTCTTTTTTGTAGGATCAGAGCCATGAAGTGTTAATTCATTGCCCCAAAAATTTATATCTACCCATGCATCTGGATATTTGAATTCACTATTATGTTTTGTGCAACCAAGCACATTCACATAAAAGTCTACCGCTGTTTTTAAATCGCCGGCTTCAACGGCTAGATGAAATCTGCTACTCATCGTTTCATTCCTTTCTTTTTTGTGTTAAATTGTTCATCATTGGGTGTGTTGTCTGCCAATTCTTCTAGGAACTTTGTGAATTCCATTGCTAATTTTTTCTTATCTCTTTGTGATATCTTTTTGTTGTTTACGTTTTTCAACAACTTTGGATATTCTTTGTTTAATTTTTCTAGTAATTCTTTCTTTGTCATTCTTTAAAATCGTTATATAGTGTGTATGTTGCAGTCAGTTCTTCTCCTGCTTTGATAGGTCTTTTGGTTATTAGATAGCACACCGGCTTTTGATGCCAGAAGCCTTTGACGTTTTTACAATTTGGATCATCGGCATGATTGTAAAAGGCACCCAACGCAGTCCTAATTGCACCATGCGGAAAGTTTTTATCAAGAATGTGTACAATACCAAGCACTACGTCGGCGTCAAAGTCTTTGGTTGCAAACAAACCTAAACCTTGCACTTGTGATTCTTTAATTGTAACTCCGTCTGGCAGTGGCTTATACATAATTTTTATTTGATCCTTCTTTGTTCATCATTTACCAAGCCATTATACCTTTGAATATGCAACCCACAATTACCATTACTCCTATAAACACTCCAGGTATTAACACCGCTGGATGCATACGTTTCATTACATAGTCGTTATATTTTTCTACTTCTTCAATTTCTTTCTTGTTCATTTTTACCTTCTTGTTAGTGGGGGATGCCTAGTACACCCCCCAACTAGGATTAATGGTACGGATGGTGAGATTGGGTACTCACAATACCAGTCTCCCGGCGCTCCACCTTTTGGAGTAGAGTTGTGTTTGATTCCACCACATCACGCATTAATAATATATTACATTTTGAGCAAATTGTCAACAGTGTTTGGCGTAACTTTTTCTGGCGTTTTTAAATACTTTTCGAATGATTCAAAATAGGAAATCAGTGTTTCTTCAGGAATAGGCGCCCCGAATAAATTCAAAGTTTTTCCTTTAACCATATTTTTTATATACAAAGGATGTGTCTTTAGATTGATAATATTGTTTTTCATTGACAACAATATTTAAAAGATGTTCTGGAGCGGGTGACGAGAATCGAACTCGTGTGTTCACCTTGGAAGGGTGACGTAATGCCATTATACCACACCCGCTTCTGGCGGTCCCTAGGAGAATCGAACTCCTCTTTCATGGATGAAAACCATGTGTCCTAACCGATAGACGAAGGGACCTAGTCTTCTTTTTTAACAGGAAGTTTGTTTGCAGTATGAATAGAGTCTGGAACCGCAAGAGGTTTTTCGGTCCAACCAACAACAGGTGCAATGACTAAGAAAAATAAGAACCAATATGCTGTACCAATCCTACCTAGCAGGATGAATAAACCTTCTGCTGGCATGGCTCCTACATACATCAATAAGAAAAAGTCTGCCACAAGTATCCAAACAAATTGTTTCCAAATAGGTCTGAACACAGATGATCTAATCTTTGAAGTATCTAACCACGGCAGTAATCCAATTATTCCTATTGCAGACACCATTGCAATCACTCCACCCAACTTGTCAGGTATTGCTCTCAATATTGCATACCAAGGCAAGAAGTACCACTCAGGTACAATATGTGCAGGTGTGACCAAAGGATTGGCTTCTATGTAATTGTCTGGATGTCCTAGATAGTTAGGCAAGTAAAATAAAAATCCAAAAAACAATATTATGAAAACTAAGAATGCCCAAAGGTCTTTTATTGTCACATAAGGATGAAAAGATATTGTGTCTCGTGTGTCCTTGGGCTCAACTCCCATCGGATTATTGGAACCTGTCATGTGTAGTGCTATCACGTGAAATACTACAACACCCACAATTAGAAACGCAATCAACCAATGCAATACAAATGCTCTATTTAAAAATGCATCACCTACAGAATAGTCTCCCCAAAGTGCAGTGACTATCATGTCGCCCACAAGAGGAATTGCAGAGAATAGACTAGTGATTACAGTCGCTCCCCAATAACTCATCTGTCCCCAAGGTAGAACATAACCTAAGAAAGCAGTCGCCATCATAAGGAAATAAATTATTATTCCTATGATCCACATCAATTGCCGAGGTTCTTTGTATGAACCAAAGTATAGTCCTCTAAACATATGCAGATACACCGCTATGAAAAAGAACGAGGCTAGGTTCATATGCAAGTACCTAAACAACCAACCGTAGTTCACATCTCTCATTATGTGTTCCACACTAGAGAAAGCATCGTCCACACTAGGTTTGTAATGCATACCAAGTACAAGACCTGTTATGATTAGACCAAGTAAACAAAATGTAAGTATCGCTCCAAAACTCCACCAATAGTTTAAGTTCTTAGGAACTTGAAAGTCCAAGTATTCATGCTTGAACATTCTAAAGATAGGCAGTCTGTTGTCCAGCCAACCCAATGCTCCTTTAAACGGAGATTTGTTTTCGCCGACTTTATTCGTATTAACTGGTTTATAGTTCTTTTCTTCCATGTTTTTTATGAATTTATTATATGCTTACTTATCAGCAATGTCAAGTATGCATAATGTAAGAACCTATTTTGGTTTATTTGAATTGCTTGTCG
>Ga0066364_10000333_pt1 | contig 10769 bp, 7 predicted proteins | sample Knorr_S7_td_Surf_FD_70970 | JGI IMG/M metagenome (GOLD analysis project Ga0066364, IMG submission 70970) | Marine microbial communities from Southern Atlantic Ocean transect - Knorr_S7_td_SurfaceA_ad_6m_LV_A | ecosystem: Environmental > Aquatic > Marine > Oceanic | place: Southern Atlantic ocean...
TCTGAAGAATTAATCATAGTTTCATTGATTAATTTTTGTTGTTCTACTAAATTGGTGACATTATCTGTTTTTTGATTTAATAATTTAAATAATTGGGCTTGTTTTTGTTTTTGTTCTTCTTCTGTAATACCTTGATTATTATTTAGTTCCGTTAAAATACTATTTATTTCTTTTTCTTGATTTTCTTTATTAGTTTTTACAGTTTTAACCATATTTTCATTCGTGGAATACTTCATACATTTTGTAAATGTTTCGCTTGCTTCATTTTCATCAAACATACCACCTATAACCATTTGTAATGGATTGCAATTAATTTGAGAAAATCCTTTATTCATTTTCAATTGTGTTTGACGGTACGTTAAATAAAAATAAAAAAATAAGAACACAAGCAATATAATATAACGATTTGTTGAGTCGCTAAAGTCTTCCATATATAAAATCAATTTATAAAAAATATATAGAGAAAACACAGAAAAATAAAACATCATGAAACTTATTCAAGAATACTTGGAAAAAGATCAATATTATAAAAATATTTATGGAAAAAAGACAATTTTATTATATCAAGTTGGTATTTTTTTTGAAATATATGGAATGATGAATCATGAGTCATATGAAAATGTAAAAAATGTTTCAGATTCTTATGGTTTATTGATTGGAACAAAAGAAAACAAAGATGGGGATACATTCAAAATGGTTGGATTTCGTGATTTTGACCTTGACAAATTTATTGAAAAAATGCATCCATATGGTTATACAATTGTTGTATATATTCAAGAAAAAGAAAATGATAAAATATATAGAAAAAAATATGGTATTTTTTCACCTGGTACTACTTTTTTAGAAGAATCTCATATTCTTTCAAATCATATGTCTTGTATATGGATACAAAAATCAAAAATGATTCATAAAGATCAATATGTATTTGGATTAAGTAATATAAATGTTATGAATGGTAAATCAAATTTATGTGAATATTATGAACTTTATTATCATAATCCAACAACATATGATTGCATTGAAACTTTTTTAAATATATATAATCCGATTGAAATTATATTTATTCATAATTTAGATAAAGATTTGATACAAGAAATTCTTCAATATTTACCAATTGGAAATACCAAACATCATATTATTGATATTCATAATAAAGAGCATAGTTTATCTATTCAAGCTTCACGTTGTGAAAGTCAAATATATCAAAATGAAGTCATTTTGTCTTTTTTTCCACAAATGAATGTTGATATTTTTAAAACTGCAATAGAAGATAAACCGATTGCATTGCAAAGTTTTTGTTTTTTACTCAATTTTATTCATCAACAAAACGTGAATTTAACCGAAAAAATACTTGAACCAAAAGTACAAAATATTCAAGACTCACTTTTATGTGCCAATCATTCATTAAAACAATTGAATATTATCAATGAAGATGGTAATTATAATAAAAATACAAAATATACAAGCATAATTGGACTACTAAATCATTGTAAAACAAAAATTGGTAAAAGACATATGAATGAACTTTTGCTAAATCCTATTAATAATAAAAATATTTTAAATAAGTTTTATGATATTACTGAACATTTGTTAAAAAGAAATTTTTGTTTTGAAGATGATTTGAATAAAATTCCCGATATTGAAAAATTATATACAAAATTAAAACTACGCAAAATGACACCTTGTGATATACATGATATATATATTTCACATCAATATATTGAAAATATTATTAAACAGATTAAGAAAAAGAAAGACAAATGTATATATGAAGAATTTCTTATAGATCAAGTATTACGTCAGACGAATGATTTCAAACAATATATTACAAAAGTATTTCAATTAGATACTTGTAAAGAAATAAATCAAATATATTTTGATAGATTTGAAAATATAAATCACAAATTATTTCATCAAAATGTAAACAAAAAACTGGATCATTTAATTCAAACTAAACTTGAAGACAAAGACAAATTATATTCTATTTTGGAAAAAATAGAATCTTTATTTGTCAAAAAGGAAAAAAATCCAATAAATTATATTAAGATTCATCAAACAAATAATAACAATAATAATAATAATAGTGAAATATCACTACATCTTACAAAACGACGATCTATTACTTTGGAAAAAAAAATATTAGAATTAAAACAGAAAAATAACCATCATTTAGATGTAGAATTTATTTCTTCTTATGATGGAGAAACACGAAAAATTAAAATTAAATTAGACGAAGTTTCATTTAAACAAACTACAAAAAAAGATACTTGTATTTTTTCTTTGCCTATTTTGGATGAAATTATACATAACATGTATAATTGTAATATTGATTTTAATGATGAATTAACAAATACATATCAGAAAACAATGAAGTATATATATGATGAATTTTCACAACATTTTATTGCATTGATTGAAAGTGTAAAACAAATGGACATTTATGATACACGTACACGATTAACTAAACATTTGAATTTATGTAAACCGCAAATAGAAGATTATAATTGTAGTTTCATAGAAGCAAAAAAAATGCGTCATATATTGATAGAATATTTAGAAACTAAAGAAACATATGTACCAAATGATGTGACTTTAGGTAAAGAAGATTCTCAAAAAGGAATTTTATTATATGGTACAAATTCTGTTGGTAAAACAAGTTTAATTAAATCCATAGGTATTTGTATTATTATGGCTCAAAGTGGATTTTATGTTCCTTGTGAATCATTTATATATTGTCCTTATGATTATTTATTTACTAGAATTATTGGAAATGACAATATATTTAAAGGTTTATCTACTTTTGGTGTTGAAATGAGTGAATTAAGAGTCATTATACAAAATTGTAATAATCGTAGTTTAATTCTGGGTGATGAATTATGTAGTGGTACAGAAATAGATAGTGCTTTGTCTATTTTTATTTCTAGTTTAGAAATTATGACAAAAAAACAAAGTAGTTTTATATTTGCAACACATTTTCATGAATTACAACAAATGAAAGAAATGAAACAAATATCAAGCATTCAAAATAAACACTTAAAAGTTCAATTTGATTATGAAACACAACAAATATATTATGATAGACATATTCACGATGGACCTGGAGAAAGTATGTATGGATTAGAAGTATGTAAATCTTTAAAAATGCCACAAGTTTTTATCGATAGGTGTTTTGAAATAAGGAATTCATATATTCATAATAAAAATAATGTTTTAACAATGAAAATATCAAAGTATAATAAGGAAAAATTAAAATATAAATGCGAATATTGCAATGAAAATTTGGCAACAGAAATACATCATTTAAAGTATCAAAAAGATGCAAATAATAATCAATATATAGAAAATAGCTTTCATAAAAATCATAATGGTAATTTAGCATCTATATGTGAAACTTGTCATTTACATATTCATGCTTTAGGATTAAAATACGAAAGAAGAAAAACAATGGATGGTAATTATGAATTGATATTAAAAAAAAAATTGAATATAAAATAATATTATGTATTAAAAGAAAAGACTATCATGATTATTCCTGTAAAATGTTTCACTTGTGGAAATGTAATTGCAAATAAATATATTTATTATGTGAATAAAGTTGCACAGCAAAAACAAATACAAAATAAAGAAAATGATGAAATACAATATTTTAGCGAAAATTATAAAGACAAATCTATTGAAGGAGAAGTATTAGATGAGTTAGGTTTAACAAAACAATGTTGCCGAAGACATATGTTAACACACGTTGATATATTTTAAAATATAATAAATATATACAATGAAAAGAAGTAGAATATCTAATCATTATATTAAGAAAAATAGAACATCAAGAAGAAAAAAACAAATGAAGAAGAATAAATCAATGAAGAAAAAAGTATTTCAAAAGATCAAATCAACGCGTAATAAAACAAAAAGAAAAAAATATAAAATGAAAAATATGAAAGGAGGTGGCAATTTTTTTTCACAAATTAGTCATTTTTCACAAAATGCAATTATGCCATTGACAAATAATATTACTAGTCCTGTAAATTCTGATCCTTCTATTCATTTACCACATTATCAACAAGTAACCTCGCAAAATCATCCTCATCTTATGATTGAGACAAATTAATATAAGTTTTTTTAAAACATATATATATATATGGCTAAAAAATACAATTTTGATGTAAAAAAATTATGTACACCCTCTTTTTTATATTTTTCTCTTTCTATGTTCGCCTTGCTTATTCTTGGTATACAAAACGTAATGAATAAAGATGACTCTACTTTTTGTATAGGTAATTATTCGTGTAATTTAGGAAGTAAAATTGTAGTATTTTCATTAAATTTAATTTATGTATTAGTTTGGACATTTATACTTGATTTAATATGCAAAGGAGGATACAGCGAATTATCTTGGTTTATTGTATTAATACCAATATTGTTATTTTTTGTATTATTTGGAACTATTATGTATAAAGTAGTTTAAAAGAATTTAAATTTATTAATACTCATATATATTAATAAATTTAATGTCAGTAAAATCTCCATCTTTAGAAACATTGAATTTTAATATTATTGATCAATATTTCAAAGAAAATTCATTTGTAAATCATCATATACAATCTGTGGATTATTTTTATGATTATCAAATTAAACAAATATTAAATGATTTAAATCCTTTGATGTTTTCAATTGAACAAGACCGTTATGTTATGAAATTATATTTCGGTGGGAAAAAAATGGATCAAATTTTTTTTGGTAAACCAACATTATTTGAAAAGGAAAATATGAAATTATTATTTCCAAATGAAGCTAGGTTGCGTAATATTACTTATGCTATAAGTATTCATTGCAACATTGAAATCGATTTTTTTGATATGGAAACAAAACAAGAAGCAATAGAAAAGAAAGTGATTAGTCAATATTATTTAGGCATGTTTCCGATTATGTTACAATCAAAAAAATGTAATTTATATTCTTTATTACCTTCTGTCAAATATTATTTAGGCGAATGCAAACACGATTATGGCGGATATTTTATTATAGATGGAAAAGAAAAGGTGTTAGTTCCACAAGAAGTATTTTCGAACAATATGATTTATATACGTCCCGTAAATGATGATAAACATGATTTTAGTGTAGAAATAAAATCAATCTCTAAAGATGAAACAAAACCAAAGCGAACATTAGCGATTCGAAGAGTAATGAAAAACGATAATCTACACAATGAACATTTAAGTGTTTTTATACCCAATGTCCGTAAGGAAATTCCATTGTTTATATTATTTAGAGCACTTGGTCTATGTAGTGATAAAGAAATTGCTGAATATATTTTAGGAGATTTAAAAGACAAAGATGAATATTTGGAATTATTAAGACCTAGTATTATTGATTCAGGAGGGATATTTACACAAATACAAGCAATACAATATATAAGTCAATTTACGAAAGAAAAAAATGATCAAAATACTCATTTTATTTTATGTGATTATTTGTTACCACATATAGGAGAAATGCAATATAATGAAAAATCACACTTTTTAGGATATATGGTGTTTGAATTATTGAAAGTGATTATGAAACAAAATTTGCCAACAGATAGAGACCATTTTCGATATAAAAGGGTAGAAACTAGTGGTGATTTAATGAAACAATTATTTGGAGAATATGCACGTGAAATGTATAAAGCTTTTCATTTAAACATTGAAATGGAATATACATTGAATCAAAGTAAATATAAAAAAATAAAAAGTAATGATGATTCAGAATCAAATAATGATGAAAGTGAGCAAATATCTTATGGTTCTAGTCTTCATAACTTTATGACGCTTATAATGAATAATCATATTGATTTTTTTAGGGAAAAAATAATACACAATGGTTTTAAAAAAGCGTTTAAAGGAAATTGGGGTGCATTTTCACATAGTAAACGTATTGGTGTAATTCAACCACTGAATCGTTTGTCTTTTAATTCTGCTTTATCACATTTAAGAAAAATAAATTTACATATTGATGCAAGTTCCAAAATTGTTGGTCCCCATCAATTACATGCTTCTCAATATGGTGTTATTGATCCAGTTGATACTCCAGATGGTGCAAATGTAGGTTTACACAAACATATGTCTTTGATGTGTAAAGTTTCTCCACAAAATGATGATGAAGAACTTACGAAGTGGTTATTTAAAAATATGAATGAAACATTTTCATTTAATGGAACAACAAAAATACAATTAGATTGTATTAAGTTGAAAAATACTAGTACTAGCATATTAAATGTTGCAACAAAAATATTTGTCAATAATCGTATTATCGGTGTAACACATGAACCATTTATATTTAAGAAAAGATTTATACAAGCAAGGCGTTTAAATTATATACCAATTTATATTAGTATTTTATTTGATATAAAAGACAATTATATATTTATATTTTGTGACGAAGGAAGATTAATGCGACCTTTACTATATTTTGAATCTAATGGAATATTAAATTACATTGGCGATGAAAATAAGATAGATAAAATAGATACAAAATACTATTCATGGAAAGATTATACGTGTGGTTTTATGAATAATAAATGTAATACAAATTCTTTTATGAATATAGAAGATGATTTTTTAACAAAAACAACCCAAGATAAAGCAAGTATATTAGAATATTTGGACAAAAGTGAAGAAGAAAGTAGTTACATATGTAATTATGTAAATGAAATTAAACCAAAAACAAAATACTCTTATACACATTGTGAAATTCATCCTAGTTTAATATTTGGTGTTATGGGTAGTCAATCTATTTTTCCAGAACACAATCAATTACCTCGTAACCTATTTAGTTGTGGTCAATCGAAACAAGCTTGTTCTTTATATCACAGTAATTTTTTAAATCGTATAGACACAATGGGGGTTGTTTTAAATTACGGTGAAACACCTATTGTAAGATCTAGAATGTTAAATTATATTAACGAAAATCAGCACCCTTATGGTTTTAATACTATTGTTGCAATTATGTGTTACGATGCATATAATGTAGAAGATTCTATTATTATTAATGAAGGTTCAATAAAAAGAGGAATGTTTCATACAACATATTATAATATGTATGAAGCATATGAAGAAAGTAGTGAAATAGGTGATAATAAAAGAAATACGATTATAAAAAATCTAAAAGACGAAAAGAATATAGAACTTAAACCCGGTTACGTGTATGATTATTTAGATGAATATGGATTAATCAAAGAAAATACACCTATGGATGATAAGAAAGTATTGATAGGAAGAACTACATTTCATGAAGAAAATGTTGAAGTTCGTGACGATACTTCTATTTTACCAAAAAAAGGACAATTGGGATATGTGGATAAAACTTATATGAATAATGATGATGAAGGAAAAAGAATAGCTAAAATAAGAATACGTGAACAAAGAATACCTACAAATGGAGATAAATTTTGTTCAAGATGTGGTCAAAAAGGTACAATAGGACAAATCATTTCTGAAGAAAATATGCCATTTACAAAAGAAGGTATTAAACCGGATATTATTATTAATCCTCACGCTATCCCATCTCGTATGACTATTGGTCAGTTAATTGAAACTATAATGACTAAATTAGGTTTGACTTTGGGAAATATTATTGATTCTACACCATTTACAACAGACAAATCAAAAATAGAGAAAGTTGGTGATTTATTAACTGAATATGGTATGCATAGGTCTGGTAATGAATTTTTATATAATGGTATGACTGGAGATATGATTGAGCATTCTATATTTATCGGTCCTACATATTATTTACGCTTGAAACATATGGTAAAAGACAAAATTAATTATCGTGCAACCGGTAAAAGAACATTATTAACTAGACAAACAAATCACGGTAGGTCAAATGATGGAGGTCTTCGTATTGGTGAAATGGAACGAGATGGTATTATTGCTCACGGTTGTTCTTTTTTCCTCAAAGATTCAATGATGACAAGAGGCGATAAATATCGTTTAGCAATATGTAATCATAGTGGAACAATTGCTGTATATGACGAAGCAACTAATCATTTTTACAGTCCAATGTTAGATGGTCCTATAGAATACGATATGGAAGGTAATCATGTAGTTCATTCCAAAATTATTTCAAAATATGGTAAAGAATTTAGTATTGTTGAGGTACCTTATTGTTTTAAATTATTATTACAAGAATTTTCGGCTTTGAATGTTCAAATGAGAATTATTACAAGTGATACTATCGGTATGACACAAACATTTTCACATAAAAAATACAGTGATTTTGTTTCACAAATTGAAGAAGTAGAAATCAATACAAAGACAAAAGACAATGAAGATCCAAAAGATATAAAGGAATTCAGTATTAAAACAAAAACACTTCGTAAGGCACCCAAGCAATTACTAGAGCAAGGTTTATGGAATAAGTTAGTGGAAGGTGACGACATTCTTTATTATTCGATTATCCAAAATAGTGAAGGTGAACCAACAGATTCATATGTGGTAAGTGAACTAGAAAAGAAAGGATTAAGTAAACCCGATTTTTATCCACAAGGTTGGGATCATGAAATAATACGTTTAAATGAACTTATTGAATATATGGTTATGTTGAGTTTGAAAAATAATCAAGTACCTAATAATTGGGAAAAGGTTATTAATGAATATTTAAACCGAAAGGCTAGAAATGAAACGATCAATTTGGTGATTAATCTTGATGAAAGTAGTAAAATAAATCAATCTATAAACACTAAGAATGAATTGTTATATTTAGCAATTCCAAATAAATGGACAATATCATGGAATTATGAAAGTGAAAAACCGATTTTTATAGAAAAAAATGGTGAAATATTGAATACAATACCCCAAAATACACTTATATTACCAGTATTTTGGATACAAAATGTTAGTAAAAAGACTGGAAATACATATTACTTTAATTATAAAACAAATGAATCTACGTATACTATACCAAATGGTTCGCAATATATCATACATGAATCTTTGACAAATGATACATTATATATGGATAATATGAAATTTACATTTTTAGATAAAACAAACCCATCCAATTATACAAATGAAGTTCCTTTTATGATAAATGAAAATAAAAAAGAATTTCCTCATCAACGATGGCAAATAATGATAGGTATTCCTTATACACTTAAAAATGATATTTATCAGCCTTATAATAATAGTTTTAAGATAGATAAAGATCTTAATGAAATAAAAGTAAATGAAGATATATATGAAGATGATGTAAATCAAAATCAAGATAACGTAATTGAAACTAAAATAAATGAAAATGAAGATAACGTAATGCAAAATAATAATGTATTAGATGATCAATCCGAATTATCGAATAAAAATGTATCATTTAATGATGAAATCAATATTGAAAATGAGAAACAAGAAAATTTAAACGAAGACAATATAAATAAGAATACCCCTTTGATTGTAAAGAAAGTTTAAAAAAAAATTGATATAAAATATTATTGTTAGAGTATATACACAATATTATGTCTAATTTTCAAGTTCAAAAAGGAAACTTAGTACAAGAACTTTATACTTCAAGAAAAAATATTTTGAATTATTTAAAAAAACAAAATTATGATACAAGTTCTTATGATGATTTTTCAATTGCAGAAATTGTAGCTATGAATAATTCTATCAAACAAAATGATTCATTCACAGGACTAGATTTCACAGTTCATAACAGTGAAAAAAAATGTAGTGTATTTTATTATTTAAAACCATCTACTATAAAGCAAAATACATTAGAAAATATGGTTATGGAATACTTTGAAGAAAATGAAAATAAATCAAATGCTATTATGATATTGATTATGCAAGGAAATGTAAATGATACCGTAAAAAAAACAGTTCAAACGTTGTGGAAACGGTATAATGAACAAGTAATTGTTTTTGAAATGAAAACATTATTATTTAATATTTTTGAACATTGTTATGTACCAGAACATATTAAACTAAACGAAGAAGAAAAACAATCTCTTTATAAAGAAAAAAACATAAAAGATAATAGTCAACTGCCAGAAATAAGTATGTTTGATCCAGTTGCGAAAGCAATGTTAATGAAACCAGGTGATATTTGTAAAATTACACGATATGATATCATATCTTTTAATAATGTTTTCTATCGTATTTGTGTAATTTAAATGTTTTCATAATTTATATATGGATATTGATTCTACTTATAATGTAGTTAAGAGTTGGCCAAATGATTCAACAAATTGGGAAGACGCATCCATGCAAACTGCCATAGAATTACACACATTTTTAAAACAATCAAATGAAAAAATGTTGAATCAAGCATTAGATTTATTTCACAGTGATCCAAGTCAAAATGAAACAAAAAAAATGGAAAATAATATTAAAAATATAAAAAGTATAAAAGAAGATTCATTATTTCGTGAATCACAAAAAAAATCTTCTTTAAACACTTTTTTGAACAAATATTTATTTTTAATCATAAAACTTTTATTTTTAATTATATTATTGATAATGTTGTTTTATACTTTTATTTGGAAAGCACCAACAACTCAAAATATTCCAAAAGTAATAAATACAAATAATAATATAAAACCTCTTAATATGAATTCATTAAATTCAAATTCACTGAGTCAAAATACAAATAAAAATAATATGTAATTATATATGGAATTTGTAAATAATTCAAATATACATTTACAAAAAGTAAGAAATTTAGATATTAGTGTTGTAGATTTAGATAATGAAGTCAATTTATATGAACAAAATATCATTAAAACAAATATATATGAT
>Ga0066364_10000336_pt1 | contig 10748 bp, 10 predicted proteins | sample Knorr_S7_td_Surf_FD_70970 | JGI IMG/M metagenome (GOLD analysis project Ga0066364, IMG submission 70970) | Marine microbial communities from Southern Atlantic Ocean transect - Knorr_S7_td_SurfaceA_ad_6m_LV_A | ecosystem: Environmental > Aquatic > Marine > Oceanic | place: Southern Atlantic...
GAAAATGTTTGGTATTAAAGGATGGTAAGTGGTCAAAATAGTGAAGATCTAAAGAGTTTTCTTGATTTAAAATATCAACAATACAACAGCTTTGATTTTATCAAAGATGATCCAATTCAAATACCACACTTATTTGATAAAAAAGAGGATATTGAGATTTCTGCTTTTTTAACTAGTATAATTTCCTGGGGAAATAGAAAATCTATAATCAAAAGTGCAAAAAAAATGATGGAACTTTTAGATTTTTCCCCACATGAATTCATAATCAACTCAACAAAAAATGAAATAAAAAAATTGAATTTTGTTCATAGAACATTTAATACCATTGATTTTCAATTTTTTATAATTTCTCTAAAAAATATTTACTTAAATCATGATGGTTTAGAAAACACATTTTTAATAAAAAATAAAGATGAATTTTTATTTAATGAAATTTCAAAATTTAGAAAAATATTTTTGTCAGTTGAGCATGAAAGAAGAACTGAAAAGCATATTTCAAACCCTTTAAAAGGCTCATCATGTAAAAGGATAAATATGTTTTTGAGATGGATGGTCAGAGATGATAAAAATGTTGATTTTGGAATTTGGAAAAAAATATCTAAATCTAGGCTATCATGCCCACTAGATGTTCATACAGGCAGAGTTGCCAGAAAATTAGGTTTAATAAAAAGAAAACAAAATGATATAAAAACCTTGATCGAGTTAGATAATAAACTAAGATCTCTTGATAAACATGATCCAGTGAAATATGATTTTTCACTATTTGGATTAGGTATGTACGAAGGATTTTAATAATATTTAAAAATGATAACTATATTTGCATCAAATTGACTTTCTATGTCAATACTAATAAAGTCTGCAAAAATCGTTGATGCCAAGAGTAAATTCAATGGCAAAATCCAAGATATTTTAATTGATAAAGGAAAAATTCAACATATTTCAAGTAATATTTCAGATTCAAAAGTCAAAGAAAAAATTGTATTAAAAAATCTTCACATCTCACCAGGATGGTTTGATTCAAGTGTTTGTTTTGGCGAACCTGGTTTAGAAGAAAGAGAAACCTTATCCAATGGGTCAAAGGCAGCAGCATTTTCTGGATTTACTGATGTTGTTTTGAATCCAGAAACTAATCCATATTTGGATACTAAAGCTGATATTATTTATGTTAAATCACAGAAACTTCCAGTGAATATTCACCCTCTTGGATGTTTAACAAAGGAAGCTAAATCAATGGAATTAGCAGATTTGTATGAAATGTATGAGTCAGGTGCAGTTGGATTTTATGATTTTAAAAAACCTTTACTTAATCCAAATCTTTTAAAAATTGCTTTACAGTACGTTCAAAACTTTGACGGCCTTATTTTATCATTTCCATTTGAAAAATCATTGTGTCCTGAGGGTCAGATGCATGAAGGAAAAGTTAGCACAAATTATGGACTGAAAGGAATTTCATCTCTTTCCGAGGAATTAATGCTTAAAAGAGATCTTAAAATCCTGGAGTATACAGGTGGAAAAATTCACATTCCTTGCATTTCAACTGAGGAGTCTGTAAGACTAATTAAAGAGGCAAAAAACAATAAATTAAATGTTTCTTGTAGCGTATCCATAAACAATCTTTTTTTTAATGATGAAAAACTTAAAGATTTTGACACTAGGTTCAAAGTAATGCCGCCTATTAGAGATGAAAGACACCAAAAAGCACTGGTTAAAGGAGTAAGTGATGGAACTATTGATTTTGTAACCTCGGATCATTCCCCAATTGACATTGATAATAAGAAAACTGATTTTGAAAACTCATTATTTGGATCTACCGGGCTGGAATCTATTTTTGGTGCCCTTAACTCAATTTTTAAAGTTGAAAAATCAATTGATATTTTAACTAGAGGTAAAGATATTTTTGGAATAAAAGAAACAAATATCAATATTGGTGAAAATGCTAATTTGTCATTATTTGACCCTGAACATAAGTATTTATTCACTAAAGAAAATGTTATTTCAAAATCAAAAAACAGCTGCTTTATTAATTCTAATCTCAATGGAAAAGCTTATGGTATTATATCTAATAATTTAGTAAAAGTGCTTGGAAACTAGTTTTTTTTACCTTCATAAAAAATCGTCAAAAATAAATGCTCCATTAATTTTACTATTACATGGTTATGGGAGTAACGAAGAAGACCTTTTTTCATTCTCAACACTACTTCCTAAAGACGCAACAATAATTTCACTTCGCGCACCATTATCACTTTTTCCTAACTCCTATGCTTGGTATAATATATATTATCATGGATCTGTAAAGAATTATGATATTGAAGGAGCTCAACAAATAAGAGATAAATTAATTGATGAGCTTGATTATTTCATAAAAAAATATAATTGTGACAGTAAAAGAATTTCAATTATTGGTTTTAGTCAAGGTGCAATCCTTGGGCATGGAATTGTCCAATGCTCTAACTCAAAAATTAAAAATCTTGTTGCGTTGAGTGGATATGTTGAAAAAGACTTACTATGCTTGAAAAAAAATAATAGCTCTATTTATATTTCTCATGGAACAAATGACGAGGTCATCCCCTTCAATGAATCAATTGAGACAAATAAAATATTAGATGATAATAATATTGACTATGTATTTGAAAGTTTTGATCAGGGTCATGGAGTTAATCAGGAAAATTTAAAATCATTTTTAGATTGGCTTTACAAAAAATATTAATTTTTAATTAATAATTCTAGACCATCATAAGATAAGAACACAGATTTAGGAAGTAATTTCTCGGTTTCAGAGTGTAATCCCATATCAGGTGCAATATGAGTTAGATATGCTTTTTTGGGTTTTAGTTTTTCAACTATCTCAATGGCTTGAGTCAAATTAATGTGAGAGTAATGTTCTTTGTGTCTTAGCGCATTCAATATTAAGGTATCAAGGCCACGTAATTTATCGAGTTCTAATTCTTCAATTTCTTTTAAGTCAGTAACATAAGCAAAGTTTTCAATTCTAAATCCAAAAACTTGTAGTTTATGATGCATATAAGTAATTGGTAAAACAGAAATATCCTCATATTTAAAAATCTCACCTTCATTAATTATGTTTGGATATACATGTGGGGAACCAGGATAATCACCCTTTTTATCAAATAAATAATCAAACCTGTTTTTTAAATTATCCACTACTCGCTGATGAGCATAAATTGGGATTTTGCCGTGATGAAATGAAATTGGACGAATATCATCTAACCCGGCAGTATGATCTGCATGTTCATGTGTAAAAAAGATCGCATCAATTTTAGTTTTGTTTATTCTGAGCATTTGCTGCCTGAAATCTGGACCACAATCAATTAAAATAGATTTTGATTTGTATTCTATTAGAATTGAAGATCTCAACCTATTATCACGTTTATCTGAGCTTAAACATGATTCTCTCTCTACCCCAATTGTAGGAATTCCTGTACTAGTTCCAGTACCTAAGAAAGTAACTTTCATTATAATTACCAAATTTAAAATTTTTTCTATGCAGTTATCAATGAGAGTTATTAAATTTGTAAAGAATTATTGTGATGGTAGTTTCATTAAAGGGTGATAAAGAATTTGAAAAACTCCTTTCTGTTAAGGATAAAGCTCTTAGAATTAATCTCAACGACAATATTTACGGAACATTTGCAGAAATAGGCGCTGGTCAAGAGGTCGCTAGACATTTTTTTAGAGCTGGTGGAGCCTCAGGTACAATTGCTAAAACAATGAGTGCCTATGATAAAGGCTTTAGTAATGCAATATATGGTGAGGAACATGACAATAGATTTGTAACTAAGTCAAGGCTGACAAAAATGTTGAATCACGAAATTAATTTACTAGAAAATCGTGTGAGCAGAGATGATAATCCTGAAAAAATGTTTTTTTCATTTGCTAACACTGTAGCAACGATTGATTTTGCAAAGAAATTTAAAGGGCATGGATGGATGGGTATAAAATTTCAAACGGACAGTAGTGAAGAATACAGTGAAATTCAAATGCATATCAGGTTTCATGTAAATGATGCTAAAACCCAACAAGAACTTTTGGGTCTTATGGGTGTAAATTTAATATATGGAGCTTATTACAAACATAATAAGCCTAGATCATTGATTAGGTATTTATATGATCATATTAATCCAAATTCAATTGAAATTGATACTATTAATTTCTCAGGTAAATTATTTAAGGATGTTGATAATAGGTTAATAAGCTTAGATTTAATAAAAAATAATATGACTCAGGCCGTGATGTTTGGACCCGATGGAAAAAACATTTTGCCCGCAGCAGAACTTTACAAAAAAAATATCTTAACAATTAGAGGAAGTTTTAGACCAGTTACTAAAGTTAATGAGGATATGTATGAGAAATCATTGACAATCGTTAAAAATGATAAAAACTTCAACAAAAAAAACTCAATATCAATATTTGAAATTACCTTGTCAAACTTGATATCTGATGGTGAGGTTAATGAGCAAGATTTTCTAGACAGAGCTCAATTACTTTGTTCTATGGGTAAAACTGTGATGATTACAAATTTTCAAGAATATTATAAGCTATCTGAGTATTACAACAAGTATACTGACAAAAAAATTGTTCTGACTATGGGTGTTGATAATCTAATACAAGTTTTTGAAGACAAATATTATAAAGACTTAAATGGTGGGATTCTTGAAGCATTTGGAAATTTATTTTCTCAAAATGTAACTGTACTACTCTACCCAATGTTAAAAAAAGATAAATTAATTGACAGTAATAATTTAGTTGTAAACAATAAAATGAAGAACTTATACAAGTTTTTCAAAGACAATAAAAAAATTATTGATATCAAGGATTACAACAAAAAGCTTTTGAAGATATTTTCGTGGAAAGTACTTGAAAATATCAAAAAGGGAAAAAAAGATTGGGAAAAGGATATTCCTAAAAATGTTTCTGATCTAATAAAAAAGAAAAAGCTTTTCGGATACAGTTAATTTCAACCATTGATTATTTGATCTGCATGCTCTTTTGTGTTTACCTTGTCTATTAATCGGGTTAACACTAAGTCTTCATCGAAAATAAATGTCATTCTATGAATTCCCTCATACTCCCTGCCTCTAAATTTTTTAGGTCCCCATACCCCAAAAAGTTTAACAAGTTTTTTTTCAGTATCTGCTAAAAGCGGGTATTGGAATCCAAATTTATTAGAAAATTTATTCTGAGTTTTAACCTTATCACAGCTAACACCTAAAATATTGTAACCCATTTTATCCAGTTTACTGTAGTTATCAGAAATATTACATGCTTCAGCGGTACATCCAGGTGTATTGGCTCTTGGATAGAAAAAAACAATTAATTTTTTTCCCATCAAATCATTACTGTTAACAACATTTCCTGTGTTATCCAAACATTCAAATACTGGAATCTTATCACCTATTTTTAATGTATTCATTTATAAAAATTTTATGAGTAAATTTAAATAAAATGAATAAATCTGAAAAAATTAATTTTATCATAAATGTTCTGGAGGACTTGTTTCCTAAAATTGAAATTCCATTAGATCATAAAGATCCATATACTTTACTGATTGCTGTATTGTTATCGGCACAAAGCACTGATGCTGGAGTTAATAAAATTACTCCTATTCTCTTTGAAAAGGCAGATAACCCTTACGACATGGTAAAATTAAGCGTTGAAGAGATTAGAGGTATTATTCGACCTGTAGGTTTATCTCCAACGAAATCCAAAGGTATACATGGTCTTTCAAAAATTTTAATTGATAAATATGATGGAAAAGTTCCAAAAACTTTTGAAGCTCTTGAAAGCCTGCCAGCCGTAGGTCATAAAACAGCTAGTGTTGTTCTTTCACAAGCATTTGGAATACCAACATTTCCTGTAGATACACACATCCATAGATTGATGTATAGATGGGGGCTTTCTAATGGCAAAAACGTTAAAAAAACTGAAGAGGATGCAAAGAGACTCTTTCCTAAAAAACTTTGGAATAAATTACATATTCAAATTATTCTTTATGGAAGGAAATTTTCACCAGCAAGAGGGTGGAATATTAAACAAGATGTAATTATGATTAATGTAGGAAGAAAATCTATTTTAAAAAAAATGATTTAATTACAGTTAATTTCATGTTCAGTCCAGTCCTTGTCAGTAGCAGAATTATCAAAATAAAAACACATTTTCCTGTTATCAGAAAAAGTTAAATATTTGTAGAATCCATCAGGGACTGTAGCGCCAGTTTCCAAAACAGTACTATTTGATGAAAACTTTAATTCAATCCTTATGTCAACTGGTCCTGTATCCTTGGCCCAATATCTAACTTGCTCCTCAAGCTCTCTCCACTCGCCCCTGTTAAGACTATCTTTTTGTAATGCGCAATTAACAAATGAAAATGTTTTTGCAAGATTTGACCAACTGTCGGTAAAAGAACCAGCTGGAGCCATGTGACCTTTATCCCATTCATTTTTGTAATAATCATTATTATCTGATGTCCATACATTTCTGACTGTGTAAAAATCCATGTTGCCCCTATCAGCAACTTTTACAAAATCCCTAACCGTGTATTCTATCCAGTTTGGTTGTTCCTTCTTTTCATTGTAAGAAATTCGGAAAACGGCATTTTCAACCATAACTTCATCTCTGAGTTCAAACTCAAAAGTTTGAAGGTTATTTTTATCGCATGATATAAAAATTAAAAGTATAAATGTGTAGAATCTATTCATTTTAAAATAGTGTTGGATTAGATTTTTTTTTCATATAACCATTTGAACGAGTAACCATTCCTACTTTATATTCTTCAATTACTATACCAAGTTCATTTTCAAGCCACTCAGCTACTATGTGACGATGACAAAATTTCTTCTTTGAAACATTAGTCATAATAATTGGTTCAAAACCTGTAACTAGACTTTTTATATCTTCATAAACTGTTTTTGCGTTCAGTGAAAATAATTGCTCTTTATACAACTTAATAAATTGACCCTCAGTTATCTTTTTTTTGTTCAAATTTTCAAATAATTTCCAATTTGGTGCTAAAGATTTGTACTCATAATTAACAAAATCATTTTTTGATGGATATAATGATATAGACACATAACCATTTGTTTGACCTTCATTTACTTGCTTAAAACAACCTGTTTTCACCTGTAAAAAATTTAATATTCAAGTTACTTAATATTATGAAAAATATTTAATTTTTTATTAAGTAAAAAATGTTAATAATTACCTCATGAATTTTAACATGAAATCCTTGTTTTCTTAACAAAATTTTAACATATTTACTTCTTAATCAAAAAAAATTTAATTAAATGAAACAATTAGTAAAACTTTTTTCCTTGTTTTTTTTGATGACAGGTGTAATTGGATTTGCGCAAAGTACGGTTTCAGGAACTGTTTCTGATTCTGAAGGTTTGCCATTACCAGGTGCTACTGTTGTTGTTCAAGGAACTTCGATTGGAGTAACATCAGATTTTGATGGAAATTACTCCATAGCAGCCTCTCAGGGTGATGTACTAGTTTTTAGCTATGTTGGTTATGAAAGTCAAACTGTTACAGTTGGACTATCATCAACTGTCAATGTATCTTTGGCTAGTAGCACCGCTCTTGAAGAAGTTGTTGTAACGGGGATTACGTCGAGGGAAAGACAAAGGTTGGCATCTAATGCAGTAGTTGTAGGCTCCGAATTAATTGAAGGGGTTGCAGTTACATCTCCAGATCAAGCCCTTATGGGTCGTGTATCTGGGCTTAGAATTGTTGGTCTTTCTGGAACTCCTGGTGCTCCTCAGCAAATACGTATTCGTGGAGAAGGATCTCTTTCAGGATCAAACTCCCCATTATTCGTTATAGATGGTGTTCCCGTAAACAGTGGAACAATTAGTCCTTTATTAACAGACATGGGTATCTTATCCATGGTAAATGCTTCTGATATTGAGGCAATTACTGTTTTAAAAGATGCCGCATCTCTTGCTGCTTATGGGGCTAGAGGCTCTAATGGTGTAATAGTTATTACAACCAAAAAAGGTAAAGCTGGAAAAGTTTCGTACAATGTACAATCTCAATATGGTTTTCAAAACTATGCTATGGAGGAAAGATCAATGCTTAATGGAAATCAAAGATTGGAGCTGGCAGCCGAGACATTGATGAATTCTTTTGGTTACTCAAGAGAACAAGGTACTGCATATGTCTTAAATTACTTTCCGGGAGCCGCACAGTGGGATGCTGGAGGTAGAGTTGATGGAAATTGGGATGAGTTGGTTAAAGTAGAAGATGCTCCATATCAGAATTATAATATTTCTGCAACTGGTGGCTCTTCAACTGAAAACTTTAGAATTGGTGTTGGATACAGACAACAAGACGGTGTCTCAATAGGAACCGACTTTGAAAGTATCAACGGTTCTATATACTATAAGAAAATCGCTGGTAAGGTAACAATTGAAACTAATAACAGGGTTTCTAACGCAAGACAAAATGGTATTCATGAGGGTAGCTCTTATTTTGGTGCGCCTCAGGCAACCAGAGTGTTTATGAGCGAATGGGAACAACCTAAAAATCCTGATGGAACTTGGAATTTAGATATCAATACAAGACCATTTAACACAGCATATCTTGCGGAGGTCAATATTCAAACTAATGACGGTACAAAGGCGCTATCTAACAGTAAAGTTAGTTTTGCAATAAATGATAATTTTAAACTATCAAGTAGATTTGCTATTGACTACACTATAGGCTCCTCACATGAATTTAGAAATCCATACCACGGAGATGGTGAGGGATATAATGGAACATCGTATGAGGCTATAAGCAGAAACTTTCTTTGGCAAACAATTAATGAACTTGAATACAATCAGGTGTTTGGAGATAATGAACACTTTGTTTCTGGTTTGTTAAGACAATCTTACTCAAATAATAAATCAAATTTTATGAGTGCTTATGGTCAGAATGTTGCTGCTGATGGACTTTACTATGTAGCAAGTTTTAATACCAATGAAACTGGTTACAGTTCGTTTGGTGACTATAAAGAGCTTGGTTACTTGGCACTTGCAAACTATTCTTACAAAGACAAGTATGTCGTAGATTTATCATTTAGAAATGATGGATCGTCAAGGTTTGCTAGCGGATACAGGTTTGGTAATTTCTTCTCAGCTGGTGTAGCTTGGAATATTTCTAATGAGAATTTCTTAGCTGACAGTGACATTGTAAATAATCTTAAACTAAGAGCATCTTATGGTGAGACAGGAAACAATGGCATAGGTAATAACCAGTATCAATCATTATTTGGTTATGGAAATTCTTACAACGATCAAGGTGCAGTTTACCCATCAACGTTTGGAAACTTAATTATTTCCTGGGAGACAGCAAGGTTGTTGGATGTTGGATTTGATTTCAGTTTGCTTGATAATAGACTTTCAGGGTCTGTTACTTATTATGAAAAAGAAACTGATGACTTATTACAAAGCGTCCCATTATCCAGAACTACCGGTCATACGTCACAAACAATGAATGTTGGTGCCATTATGAATAAAGGTTGGGAATTTGAATTAGACGGTCAAGTACTAAAAACTGATGATTTTTCATTTGAAATTTATGGAAATTTTTCCGAGAATCGTGATGAAGTTACAAGGTTGGCAAAAACTGCTGATGGTGAAGATATTAATCTTGATAGCTTTTACTACACAACTAGAGTTGGTTCACCAAAAGACCAATGGTATATAAGAACATGGGGAGGTGTTGATCCTGCTGATGGTAGACCATATTATTTAGTTGGTGGAGACTCAAGAGATGGTCCTGTTAGTGAGGAAGTTACTTACTCGTACTACGGAGCTGAACAAACTATTCAAGGATTAAGAACTCCTCCAATTCAAGGTGCAGTTGGTACTAGAATTAATTGGAAAGGTTTCACACTTGATGCAAATCTTATGTTCGCTTCTGGACACATGGTATTTGAAAGATGGGGCTGGTATACAATGAGCTCTGGACTTAGATCTGTTTATCTATATCAAGGTAGCGAACTCTTAATGAATAGATGGCAACAACCTGGTGACATTACCGATGTACCTAAAATGGTTTACAGCAGTAGTTCACTTCCAAGTGGTTCTGCCACAACTAGCAGACACTTGTATAAGGGAGACTTTATGAGATTAAGAGACCTAAGTGTCAACTATACTCTACCAAAAAGCGCAACAGACGCAATTGGATTTAACAGAGTCGATGTATTTGTGAAAGGATTGAATCTTTTTACAAAAACAAAAGAAGATTTACCATTTGACCCAGAAATTAGGGCTTCTGGTAACTTTAGAATAACAACCCCACCACTGAAATCAATTTCAATTGGTGCTAACTTAAATTTTTAAATCATGAAAAAATTAATTAAACTATCATTTTTCTTTTCATTCCTTATGCTGTTTGTAGCGTGTGGGGATGATGATCTTGAGCCAACTCTTGCTCTTGACAAAGATTTGAGTACAGGTATCAACACTGCTGCTGATTTGCAATCTGTACTAAATAGTGCTTATGACAGAATGAGTGGAACTTCATATTATGGGAGAAATCAGATTGTTATGGGTGATGTTAGAACTGATAATTTCTATTCAACAATGAGTTCTGGTAGATTTGGTGACGCTGATATGGAATACAGCACAACAGGTAGCGGTCCCTGGACTACTATTTATGGTGTTATAGCCATATGTAACATTGTGATTGGCGTTGATGCTGCTTCATTGGAGGGAGATCAAGGCTTAATCAATCATACAATTGGA
>Ga0066364_10000337_pt1 | contig 10746 bp, 8 predicted proteins | sample Knorr_S7_td_Surf_FD_70970 | JGI IMG/M metagenome (GOLD analysis project Ga0066364, IMG submission 70970) | Marine microbial communities from Southern Atlantic Ocean transect - Knorr_S7_td_SurfaceA_ad_6m_LV_A | ecosystem: Environmental > Aquatic > Marine > Oceanic | place: Southern Atlantic ocean...
TGTAATACGTAATCTAAATCTTCTGCCACTTCAATATGATTTTGAACATCAAAATCTATAAATGTAAAGTTTTCATTTTCAAAAAAATGCTTTATGTTCTTTTTTGAACCAGTTAGTAAATTATCGATGACTATTACCTTGTATTGGTTTTCAATAAATTTTTCAATAAGATGTGAACCTATAAATCCAGCACCACCAGTTATCAAAATATTCAAGATACTTCCCAAATTCTAAAAATTTTGCTATTTATTAACTTACCAATTGTATTTACTATGTTATTTCTATTCTGTGACGAGTCTGGAAACATTTCAACATATAAAGTGTTGTCCTTTAACTCGCTCAATGACTTAATAGCTTTGAACGATTTTGATAAAGAAATGTCAAAATCAAGAATCCAGACATTTTTAAATTTCTCTTCAATTAGTTTGTATATTTTTAAACTCGGCGATTCTCTTAAATCATCAGTATTTTCTTTAAATGGTGCTCCAATCAACACTATGTTTTCAAGAGATTGTTCGTTGATTATTTTTAGAATATAATCAACGAACCACTCCATGTGTAGTTCATTGGATCTTAAAATTTCAGAAATTATTGGCAACTGATAATCTATTTGAAAAGAACTAATTACTTCTTTTACATCTTTTGGGAAACAAGATCCACCCCATCCTGGAGATGGACGAAAATAATCATTACCTATTCTTTTATCTTTACCTATTGCATTGAGTACTTCTTCAGGATTTCCATTAAACTCCGAGACTAGCCTATAAGTTTCATTAACAAAAGATAATCTCATCGCAAGATATGTGTTGGACAAGTATTTAATCATTTGTGAACTGTTTGAATCTGTGATTATTTTTTCACAATCAAATGATTCATACAATTCTGTACACTGGTTTAATCCTTTTTGATCAGAGCCTCCGATAACAATTCTATCGGGATTAAAAAAATCATAGAATGCTGAGCCTTCTCTTAAAAATTCTGGATTAAAAATTATCTTTTTATAATCTAAATCTATTTCATTGGAAATTTTTTCTACTAAGGTAGCTTTAATTGTAGACTTAATGCAAATAATAAAATTAAAGCTTTCTATTTTTTTTAATTCTGTCAATACTGAACTAATGTAATCAGTTTTTGTTTTTCCCGTGTCAGGGTCTGTTGGGGTCTGTACACAAACGAATACAATATCTGTATTTTCATTAATTGATTTTTGATAACTTGTTGAGAAAAATAAATTATTCCTTATATTTGAATCATTTAAATAATCTTTAAGTTCAGGTTCGTAAAACGGGGGCCTATTCTCATTTAAGTTTTTTATTAGATCATCATTTAAATCAACAATTGAAACTTGATGATTGAGCTTTGCAAATCCTATACCTGTAATTAATCCGACGTATCCTGCTCCAATTACTGAGATATTCATCATATTTATAATACATAAAATTAGTATATAGATTTAAGTTAAAATTATTTATGGTAATTATATGATATATTTCTTGGCACATTCTGATTGGATTTTATACAACTCAAGAAAAGAAATATCAGATAATCTGATTAGACAATATGGCTACAAAGTCAATGCCATTACACCAGATGGGGAGTTTAAAAATAGATTGGATAAATATTTTTCACAAATTCATTTATGGGAAGTTGATAGGTTCAAGTTGATTGATTTAAGAGGAATTAAAAATTTGCGATCGATACTTAAAAATTTAAATGAGGACGATGTACTCCATATTTTTACACTCAAATCAGGACTATATGCATTATTTGCTACGACATTTTACAAGAAAAAATTTAAGATCGTTTTATCAATAACTGGGCTAGGTTATCTATTTTCTAGAAATTTTATTAGTAAAATAATTCGAAATATTTTACGTTTTTACATGAGATTTTTCTTTAAAAAGAAGATTGATATCTTAATATTCCAGAATGAAATGGATAAAAAAGTACTAACAAAATATGTCAAATACCGAAACAAATCGTATCTAATTAGAGGTAGTGGACTTAAGCTTTCAAACTTTTCTTTGAAAAATATTAATGAGCAAAACTTAGAAGAAATAAAAATTATTATGTGTTGTCGATTGCTAAAAGATAAAGGTATAAATGAGTATCTACAACTCGCCAAATCTTTTAAGGATAAAAAATATAAATTTTTTCTAGCTGGTAGTGTTGACCTAGGTAATCCCGCATCATATTCAAATGATGAAATAATGTTTTTGACTAAAGAATCAAATATTGAATACTTAGGATGGATAAATTCGGGTAATGAATTAAAGAATTATGATATTTCAATTTGTATGTCTTATCATGAAGGATTGCCACGAATAGTTTTGGAATCCCTATATATTGGGCTTTATACAATTTCTAACAGCCTTCACGGTCTAACTCCTATTTTTGATAAAAATGATAATGGAAAATTAATTGATAATAATAATCAAGATGATTTTATTGAGGCAATTAAGGATTTTTCAAAAATTGAAAATTTAGATGAAAATGCTTTAAGGTCAAGAAAAAAAATATCAGAAAATTTTTCTACAGAAAAAATATTAAGTGATTTTGTTGAGGTTTATCAAAATTTATGAATGAGTTTCAATTGCCTGTAGTTTTAGTCATAATATTTTCATGCATTATTTCATTGTTAATAAATAAATTTTTGTTGAATTTTAATTACTTTATACCTACTAAAAATCAAAATCAAGAAATTAGACTTTCTAATTTAAAAATACCGACTTTTGGTGGTATTGCAATGTCAATAGCTTTTTTGATTTCAATAAGGTTACTTGGTAAAGCGGATTTTGATATCATTCAAATAGCAATTTACGCAGTCTTAATTACATTTATTGGATTTATAGATGACTTATATAACTTAAATTGGAAAGTTAAACTTTTTTTACAATTCATTGCAATTGGCGCACCAATATTTGTCCTAAATATATATTTGAACGTGGAGGGACTTTTAAATGTAAATTTAAATAATTCATTAAATCTCGTTTCAACTGTAATTTGGATTTTATTGATAGTAAATTCTTTGAATTTTTTGGATAATATGGATGGTCTTGCTGCAACGACCGCTACGATGATAGCATTAAGCTTAGTTCTTTTAAGTTATTTAACAAACCAATACAAATTAACAGATATTTCACTTGTTTTAATTGGTTCTATGTTGGGTTTTTTGTATTTTAATCTACCAAAAGCAAGAATTTACATGGGTGACTCTGGAAGCCTATTTCTAGGATACTGTTTAGGGTTCATAAGCGTACTTTTTACATGGAATAAAAGTATTGACAGTTCATGGGTATTTCAAATTCAACCTGTAATTTTGTTTTTTACAATTCCGTTATTAGATTTCACGACCGTTGTAATCTCAAGATTACGATCTGGCAAGTCTCCTATGACAGGAGGTACTGATCACATATCACACAGGCTTCTTAAAAAGGGGTACTCTGATAAAGCAGTACTGCTAATTTTTGTAATGGTATCTCTTTTGATTCTTGGAATAACATTATGCATTTTGTATCTAAATGAAACTTTGTCATTTATATTTTTATTTATTTATATTGGATCTGTTTTAACGTCTTTAGTATATTTTTTAAACCTACCACCACTAGATTAGCTTTTCGATAGTTTTAATTGCCTCAGGTGTTCCAGCATCAACCCACCATCCATTGGTAAATTGAAAATTTAAAGCATTACTATCTAAATATTTTTCTATCAAACTGGTAATTTCGTACTCTCCTCTATCAGATTTTTGAATTGATTTTATATATTCAAAACAAAGATTATCAAAAAGATAAAGACCTACTGCAATATAATCTGATTTTGGTTTTGAAGGCTTTTCTTGTATTGAAATTATTTCACCCTCAACTACTTCAACAACACCAAATTCTTCAGGATTACTTACTTTTGTTAAAAATATTGATGCATTTGTTTTTGATATATCCAAATCTATCAATGGATTAAATTCAAAAAAATTATCGCCAAGTATATATATAATTTTTGCGTCTTCTGGAACAAATTTTTCAGCTTGTAATAAAGCATGTGCTACTCCTAATTGTTCATTTTGTAAAGAATATTGAATTTCTAAATCTGACATGTTTTTGCTTAATTCATCTTTTATTAATTTGTCATATCTTGGATTTGTTATGACAATAAAATTATCTAGGTTCCATGAAATTAATTGATTAAGCTGTTTAGTTATCATTGATTGACCATTAATTTCAAGTAACATTTTTGTTTTCTTGGTATTTCCATAGTTTTGGAGTCTTGTTCCCAATCCACCCGCAGCTATAATTGTATAAATTTCTGACATTACGTACTTTTATCTGACATCCATGATTATAGTTGTTGTTTGGATATGAAAAACCGAAATCTATATTTAGGTATATTTTTAATCATTATTTCAGTTATTGGAATATTAATCTACAACTTAATACCTAATTTTGAAACCACTGAATTTGATCAAAACGCGATTATACAAATAAGTGAGGGCTCTACAACAACGTTACTTGAAGGTGATTCCACAACAACAACAATTGTTGAAGAAATTAATGAAATTATTGATATTGAACAATCTGAAATTGATAAATTACTACAAAACAATAATACAACAAATATCTCTGAATATTTTGAAACTTACTTATTAATAGGTTCGGATAGGAGGAGTGAAAATAGTTCAGCATCAAGAGGGTTTGTACAAGGACAAAGAGCCGACGTAATAATATTAGCTTTGATTAACAAAAGTACTGAGAATATTGCCTTGGTTTCACTTCCAAGAGATTTATTAATTAAAAACCCCTGTACTCAAGAAGTACAAAGAATTAATTCAACATTTCAAAAAAATGAATGCGGTAATTCTGCTGAAAACTTATCAGCTTCGATTTTAAATGTAACAGGATTATTAGTAGATCACTTTGCACTATTCACATTTGAAGGTTTTGAGAAGATAATTGACTCACTTGATGGAGTAGAGATATGTTTAGAAAAGGCGCAAAGAGAAGGTTTTTCATTTGAATTGAGTGCAGGATGCCAAATAGTTAGTGGAGAAATAGCTCTTAACTGGGTTGTGTCAAGAAATACTGAAGTAATTGTTGGAGAAAAATTAATCGATGAAAACGGTAACGATGCATCAACTTGGATACCAATGCCAGGTGTCAGTGACTTATACAGAGTGAAAAAACAACAACAAATAGTGGTTTCTCTATTAAATAGACTTGATGAATTTAATTCTTACACAGATTTATATAATCTTATTAAAGCCCTTGAGCTTACTTTCACGATAGATGAAACATTATCAATTCCAAATGCGACTCAGATACTGTGGGGATACAGAAATTTTGATTTTTCAAATATAAAGAAATTGACAGTACCTACTCAGCCTTATAGAACTGATAATGGACAAGAGGTTTTAATATTAAGTGATAATTTTTATAACTTTATTAATTCTCAAGATTTACTTGATCAGTAATTGATTCTTTAAATCCTAAAATAATCATAAAAAATATTATTGCATCTGGTGAATAAATTAAATCGTTTGTGATGTTGTGAATTAAAAAATATAAAAGTGAAAAAATTAAAATTAATTGATTATCGTTTATGATCTTCGATTTATTGAAAACTAAAAATATTAAAACAATAAAAAATATCAAACCTTGCAATAAACCATACTCAACAAAAAAAGTCAAATAACCATTATGTGCAGTTGTTAACTGACTCAGATATGAAGAGCTAGCAAGTGGGGGTTGTTCACTAGAAATTTTTCCATTTTTTTGAACTAAAACGCCAGACCTAAGACTTTTATCCCCAAGTTGATTGACATATTCTCCATCACTGTTAGTCCAACTAAAAAATAGTCTTCCATCATCGATATCCACTTTCCATGATTGTGTCTCGCCAGTAAATGCAGAGGTATTTGAAATCAAAGTTTGGGTCTCCCAAGGTATTTCGGGGATTGAAAGATGTATTATAATTTCAAAATCTTCATTGAAATCAAATTGATTTTCAATTGAAACCCAGTACTTATTTGGCCTAAACAATTTTAATCCTTGATCTTCAAATGTAATTTTTGAGTTGTAATTATTTAAAGAGTTAGGTTGATAAATAAAAAAGTTTTCATTTAAATTATCCTCTTCAAAAGTTACCTTCTTACTGTCACTTTTAGAGAAAATTTCTATACTTTTAATGTTTGCATCTAAAAATGTATTACCAAAAGATTGACCATCTGCATGACCCCCAATTTCTATTAATCCAGTATTAGTGGTAAAACTTATAACTTCACCTGTATAGTGTGGATATCCAACAATATCCCAATTTAGATTATCTTCAGATGTAAAAAATGATATTTTTGATCTTGGTAAAAAATAATCATATTTATCGAACTTTATCTTGATATAGCCATCGATACTTCTAAATTCACACTCCGCGCAAAAATTTATAAGATTTTCTATTGGTAATAAAGAATCTCTAATAAATAGGTTTTCTACAATTACGCTTAATTCACCAACTGCAATGGGCCTATCTTTACAAGAATAAAGTCCAGAGGCTTCACATTCAATAAATATTGAGTTTGACTTTAAATAACTAAAATGTACATTTGCCTCACTATTATTTTCTAAATCATAAAACTCATAAAAATTTAAATTATTACCAAGAACATTTAGTTCAAATGCTAAGCATGCAAATTCTCCACGTGTAATGAGTTTTTTTGAATTATCTACACAATTGTTTATTGCTTTTTGAACTAAATCTTGATTTGGCAATCTAAAAATATTTAAAAAATTAATTACTGTATCTTCATCAACTCTAAGATATTGACATGTGTTTCTGTCATCAGAACATTGACCAACTATAAAATATTGCTGAAGAATTTCAAAGCCTCCGCCAGATGTACCAATAAAAAAATCAATATTAGTATCTCTATATTCTTCTGGTGTTATTCCTAACTCAACTTTGTTAAGCGTTATTTTAAGATTCTCTTCAAGCAAATCTGGATTAACAGACAATAGGTAAGGTTCATAAATTTTTTCAACATATTGGCCTCCACCAACGCCATTTACAAATTCAATATTTGATATTGCTATACTAGCTAGAAGAGACCTGTCATTTTCTTTCAAGATAACATCTGATGGGCCAAAATATAATAAAGCTAATGAGCTTACAAATATTCCAGAAATGTAAATGATTTTAAATTTTCTACTTTTTATTTTTGAAAGTATATAAATTATAGAAACAATCAATAAAGCCAAATAGCTACCCCTCGAATAAGTTATGAAAAATAAAAATAAATTAACAAAAATTAAAATTTGATAAAAATTTCTTCTGGTGTTTTTATAAAAATAGAAAGATAATATAGATAACAAACCAAATATTGTGCCAGCTACATTAGGTCCTGAACCTTGAAATCCTGCTAACCTGCCAGAGAAAAAAATATTATTAGTATCTGAATAATTAGTAATCCAACCAATTGAATTATTAAGATAAGACAGGTTAAACATAAATGACATAAGGCTTAATAAGGAAACTAAAATTAGCGGTAAGAAAAATAATTCAAGGTCATTTATAATCAAATTCTTTGCAACCTTCTTAACTAACAGACCAATAAGGATATAAAAAATAAATCTCATAGAGGTTGGATTAAGCCAATCAAAAAATAAAAACAAAACGAATAACATCAGAAGACCAACCCATAAAAAGTCACTCTTGTCTAACTTAAACTTTTTTAAATTTAAAAATAAAAGAATTAAGAATAAAAAAATAGTTGGAATATCTGAATATTCAAGCATAAATAATTTACCAATATTAGGTGGAATTATAAGGGATAGAGCAAAAAGTACTCCTGAAAATAGTAACGTAATTTTCTTCACCAAGTGGGCCTGGCAGGACTCGAACCTACGACCGACGGATTATGAGTCCGTTGCTCTAACCAACTGAGCTACAGGCCCTAAATATTTAAGATATTACAGATTGAACTTTAAGTGCAATACTCATATCACCAGCAACTTTTAATTTACCAGTCATAAAAGCAGCTTGCGGACTTGATGATCCGTCCATAATTGATTGCATAGTATCAGCATCAGTTGAAATAGTACATGTAGCTTCTGTATCATCTGATGAAATTTCACCACTGTTTCCATCAATTACAACTACATTTTCGTCTACGACAAACTTTACTGAACCTCCCAAAACGCTAAGGTCTTTTCCTTCGGCTCTTTCTTTTACTATTGCTACTAAATCCATTTTTCCTCCATTCAACTCTAAGTATAGTGAAAATAAAATTGTATAGCTCCGAGGGTGGGACTTGAACCCACAACCAACGGATTAACAGTCCGCTGCTCTGCCAATTGAGCTACCTCGGATAGCAAATTAATAATACTAGGTATTAAATGGTATTCTGATAAATTTCTTTTTTCTTTTTTATGTCTTCTACTTCTTGTAGAAGTTGGAAATTCTTATCCTTTGATTCTTCAAATTCTTGGATTAGTTCATCGATTTTTAGGTTTGCAAAATGTAAATACAATCTTGAAACTGCTTCTAAGTGCTGCTCTTTTGTATAAGAGATATTAAGATAATCTTCTTTTTTTGAATTTTTATTTCTAATGTCATCAACTAATCTTTTAAATTCAGAATTTAACTCTATCAACTGGTCAATTTCTTCATTTGGACTGAATTCATTAGAAATCATTTCTGCAATTATTAAATCTTTAAAAATAGATATAGAACTTATAGATTGTTCTGTTACATTTTCTTCTTCGACTGAAGTTTGAAATTTTAACTCCTTTTTAAGTATGTCTTTAGCCGTGTTTAGTTTTGAAGATAGTAAATCTAAGGAAACATCAACTTCGAGAGGACTTAGGCTAGCTGTTATTTTCATAAAATAATTAAAAATATTTTTTTTATCTGATGTACTTTCAATAAATTTATCAATCAAAAACTCAATTATTTCAAGATTATCTTTAAGAATAATGCTAAAAATTTCTTCATTTTCTTCATACAGTTCTGAAATATCTTTATATTTTTCTGGTAAATTGAGGCAATGTATTTCTAGTTGATTAGAAACTTGATTTTTAATTTCTAGAACTCTTTCAGTTGCCTTTAATCCTGCTTCATCATTATCGAAACAAAGCAAGATTTTATTCGTATAGCGTGAAATAGCTTCTAGCTGCTGAATGGTAAGAGCAGTGCCTGATGGTGAGGCACTATTTGAATAACCTAATTGGTTTAATGATAAAACATCAAAGTAACCTTCTACTAAAATTGCATACCCTTTTTTCTTAACAGAAGATATAAATTCTTTTGTGAAATACAAATTCCTATTTTTTTTATATAAAACTGAATCTGAAGAATTTAAATATTTAGGACCAAAGTCTTCAAGAGCCCGTCCACCATAAGCAATAGTTTCAGATCTAAGATTAAGAATTGGAAACATTATTCTATTTCTAAATAGAAAATTATCATTGCTAGAAATAAATCCTAATTTTTTTAAATCATAATTAGAGATTTTATTTTTGTCGCAAAACTTTTGAAAATCTTCAACATTTGAATCAATAAAAGAAACGCCATATCTTTTTAAATCCTGTTCATTGAATTTTCTAGAAGTAAGATACTCTTTTGCTTTTTTAGATTTCTCCGAGTCCATCATTTCTCTAAAGTATTCATCAATGAGATTGATTTTTTGCTGAAAATTTTTAAAATCGTTAGTCTGACTAGTTTCGGTATATGTAAGTTTGAATCCATACTTTTCAGCAACTAATTCAACTGCATCTTGAAACTCCAAATTATGAATTTCTTGTACATATTTATATATGTCACCACCCATTTTGCATCCAAAACAATGGAATAAATTTTCGACATCTGTAAAGCTCATGCTTGCAGTTTTTTCACCATGAAAAGGGCATAATGCCATCCCTTTAGTTCCTCTAAGTTTTCCGGTTGTAGTGGATAAAACAAAGTCGCTAATTTTTGATCTTTTTTTTAAATTTTCGATTGATTGATTTGATATACCCATTATATTTTTAAAAAATAATCGAGAAGATCCTCTATTTTTATTCGTTCCTGTTCCATTGAATCTCTATTTCTTATCGTGACTGATAAATCTTCCAAAGAATCAAAATCTATAGTCACACAATAAGGAGTTCCAATTTCATCTTGTCTTCTGTACCTCTTGCCTATTGATTGAGTTACATCAACTTCTGTTCTGTAAAATTTCTGCAAATTTTGTTGTATATCTTTTGAAACTTTAATTAATTCTTCTTTTTTACTCAATGGTAAAATCCCAATTTGAACAGGCGCGATTTCAAAATTAAATCTAAATAGTGTCCTAGTAGTATCATTAATTACTTCTTCATCGTACGTTGAACACAGTAAAGCAAAGAGTGTTCTTGTTAATCCCCCTGCAGGTTCAATTACAACTGGTGCTATTTTTTCATTTGTTTCTGAATCAAAATATGATAAATCTTTTCCGCTAGCGCTTTCGTGAGAACTTAAATCAAAACTACTTCGATTTGCAATGCCTTCAAGCTCACCCCATCCCCAAGGGTAATCAAATTCAATGTCAACAGTTTTAGATGCATAATGGGCTAATTCGTTTTCTTCATGTTCTCTCAACCTAAGTTTCTTTTCTGGTATACCTATCCCCTTGTACCACTCAAGTCTCTTATTTACCCAAAAATCAAACCATTCATTTTCATTTTCTTTTTTACAAAAATACTCAATTTCCATTTGTTCAAATTCTCTAGTTCTGAATATAAACTG
>Ga0066364_10000338_pt1 | contig 10737 bp, 10 predicted proteins | sample Knorr_S7_td_Surf_FD_70970 | JGI IMG/M metagenome (GOLD analysis project Ga0066364, IMG submission 70970) | Marine microbial communities from Southern Atlantic Ocean transect - Knorr_S7_td_SurfaceA_ad_6m_LV_A | ecosystem: Environmental > Aquatic > Marine > Oceanic | place: Southern Atlantic...
AAAAAAAATGTAATTAAATTTTATGAAAAAAAAATTATTTTAAAAAAGGAAACTAATTTTAATAATTACAATTGTTGTTAGGTAATTAATTATCTATGTTAATTAAATGGCAAAAAAATATAAAATTTTAAATGGTGAAGATTATTTTTATAAAGGATTAAATAATAAAAAATATATTATAAATATTTGTGACACAAAATCAAAAATAGACAATATGATTAAAATAATTAATTTTTACATAAAAAATAATGACAAATATAGATATGTAGGAATAGATTTTGAATTTAATAAAGTAAACGATAAAAGAGAAATAGCTTTATGTCAGCTGAATTTAGAAAATAGTTCAAAAGAAGCTAATATCTTTTTATTTTATCCACCTGATTTATCTAAAGATCAAAAGAATATATTTATTAACCTATTAATAAATCAGAATATTATAAAAATATTACATGGCGGAGAATCATTAGATATACCTTATTTATTTGATAATATATTAATCAATGAAAAAAATAAAAGTTTATTTTGTCTAAGTTTTGTTGATTCTAGATATTTATGTGAATTTTATCATTTGCAAAATAAAATAGAAGATGGAAAATGTAAAATTAATTATCTTTTGGTAGAAATGAATGTTATTAGTAAAAAACAATTTGATTTTTTACAAAAAGAAGAAGAAAATATGGGTCCAATTTATGAAATAGTGATTGATGTAAAAAAATTAGATAATTTAGTTATACTATATACATTAACAGATGTTTTATATTTACCGGAATTAATAAAAAAATTTCCTAATAATGATATTTATAACAAATTAATACCTCAAATAACAAGTTTTTGTTTTACAATAAAAAGAATTGCTGATTATGATAAATTAAATCAAGTGATATCTAAATATAATATAAATTATTTAAAAATAGATGATGAAATTGTTCAATTAAATTTTATTTATAATATGATTTTATATATGATTGAAGATAAATTAGGAGTTTTTTATAAAATAATAGAAATCAATTATTTTAAAAAAGTTTTTGCATTAATGATTAAATTTTATTTGTATAATTATTTAATTGATAATTTTGAAATATGGTCAGATAATAAAAATATGGTAACAGAAAATATTAATCTTAATTTAAATTCTTTGAACTATTATAAATATCTATTTAATTATTTAAATAAATTGAAATTAAATATTAAGGAAATTTTGTATCAATAAATATATTTCTCGTTTTTATTAGATCATGGATAATTTTATTAATATTGAAATACCATATAAATCAAGTTTAGCAACTGTTATTTTAACATATGCAGCATCATTTCCTAATTTAAATAATTTTAGATGTGAAGATATTAAATTTATAGATGATAGTGAAACTCTAGATTTAGAATTAGCTTTTGGAAATACTAAATTAGATTTTAAAGATAATCAAATTTTTATTGAATTAAAAAGAATAGGTAATCCAGTCGGATTATATTTTTCAGCTGATATTTATGAAAAATTAATTGTTAAAATTAAATTAGATAATCATACTATTGATGAATCTAATAAAAAAAAAGATATTATAACTGAATTTTTTAAATCAGCAAAAGAATTTTGTAATAAAAAGAATGATAAAGAAATTATGTGTAAAATATTAAGAAATGGTGGATGGATGAAATTAACAACTTTACCAAAAAGATCATTAGATACAATTTATTTACCAAAGAAACAAAAAGATAATATATTTAATGACTTAAAAAGATTTTATGATTTGAAAGATGAATATTTAAAATTAGGTATACCTTGGAAAAGAAATTATTTATTAGAAGGAGCTCCAGGTACTGGTAAAAGTTCTTTAATTTTTGCATTAGCATCAGAATTAAATTTAAATATTTATATAATAAATTTAGGTCCAAAAGTAGATGATTCTGTTCTAATGTCTGCTGTTGCAGCTATACCAAAAAATACAATATTGTTATTAGAAGATATTGATGCTTTGTTTATTGATAGAAGACCTAATGATAGTAACAAAAGTTTAGTTTCATTTTCTGGTATTTTAAATGTTTTAGATGGTATGGCTAGAAAAAGCGGATTAGTTACATTTTTAACTACTAATTATAAAGAACATCTAGATAAAGCATTGATAAGACCAAGTCGTGTAGATTTTATTTTAGAATTTGGTAAGGCTAAAAAAGAACAAATTAATGAAATGTTTAATAAATTTTTTCCAGATAGAAAATCTGATTTTGAAAAATTTTATAAAAAAATAGATTTTTTGGAGTTAAGAACATGTATATTACAACAATTTTTTATGGAATGTAAATTTAATAATAAAGATATATTTAATGTAAAAAGGATAAAAGAAATTATTAATGAAATGGATAATTCTAAGAAAGTTAAAGGAAATTTGTATGTATAAAAATAATTTAAGGATATATTATATATTTATATTAAGATTATGTCCTCTCAAAACGAGAACAAAGTTTCGTCTAAACCAGGTAGAACACTACTTGTAAAACCAAATACTGAAAATTTTAATGAATCAGTATTAACTAAATTGGATGGTTTAAGTGAAGAACCACATAAATCAGGAAAAACTAATTCATGGTTTTTGACTTTTAAAACATTTGAAAGTTCAGAAGCAGCTTATAAGGTTTTATCTGAAATGGATAATTTGAGAGTTAAATATGCTTTATATAAAGTATATTGTAAATTTGAAAATTTAAGTGATAATAATGATTATAATGATGTAAAGAATACACATACTAATTTAATTGAAAGTGAACATGAGGGAAAAGTTTTATATTATAAATTATACAGAAAAAATGATAAATATCTAGGTTGTGGTGAACTAACAGTGGATACAAAAAAAACTTTTGATTATTTATTAAATACAGATGATGGCATGAAAAAGGTTTCATTAGGTAATGATTTAATGGTAACACATTTTAGATTTCAAAGACGACCAAAAACAAATTTTATGACGAGTAATAATTAAATTTATATAATTTATATATAAATTAAATTATTCCAGATTTATTGATTAAAATAATTTTTAGCAACGAATTATCAAGTATATTATATTTACTTATAAAACAATTATTTTCTAAAATAATATCATTAAAAGTTAAGTTAAACATATCAGGTCTTAATTTGAAATTAGAAAAAATAAGTAATTTTATTTTATATATAGTGAAATTACTTTTAATTCTAGGTAGTTTAATAATATCATTATTAATATTTTTAATATATATTTGGTATAGTTTTTCATCGATAATAACTTGTATTTTTTTATTTAAATTTATTTTATTATTTTTAATTTCATTACCATCATTTATCCATATTTGTTCATTTGGATAATTACCATAATATTCTTGTATTTTTAATTTAGATTCATTTATATTATCATTAGTTAATTCTATATATTCATTTTCTTTATCAATAAAAATAATTTCTATAAGTTTTTTCATTATAAAAGTTTATATAAATTATTTTTTTTTATTTTGTTGATTTGCCATAATTATTAATCTATAAATTTGATCTAGTTTTTCTTCAATTTGAATTAAAACTTGTGGTAATTTTTTGCTAAAATCATATTTATTAATATATTTTAATTCTTCTTTCCATTTTTTATTAGATTCATCATCAATAGGAGCACTGAACATTAGTATTATATCTGATAACATATTAATATGTTTTAGTAATTCATCATTCCAATCTAAATCACTTAATAATTCTGATATTTTGTTTGGATTAAGTTTTTCTGCTAATGATTCTCTTCTTTTTTCAGGTGTAATTAATAAAATTCTTTTATATATTTCTACAAATAAATCATACATAGGTTTCATATTTCCATCATTTAATTCTTTTGATATCATATCATAATATGCTTTTTTCATTGTGTTTCCTGTTTGTTGTAATATTTGACTCCAATTTTTTTTTAGTTCATTATAAATTTCTTTGTAATTAGTTTTTAAATAATCAGTATTAAAATTAGGATCTATTAACATTATATCATATAATAATTTTTCTCTTTGATTTTCTAATTCTTTAACCATCTCTTTTTTTTGAGTTCCATCTAGTTTTTCATCTTTGTTTATAATTTCTAAATGTTCTGATCTATTATAATAAGATATTATAATTTTTTCTATTGTTTTATTTTTATCCATTATTTTCCATTGTTCAAAAACATCTTTATAATTATTTAAATATATACTTAATTTTTTAGCTTCTATTATATTTTTAATTATAGAATCTTCTAATAATTCTACCATCTTATTTGACCATTCCAAAAAACTTTTATCAACTGGGTGTCTATTTTTTTCATTTTCTAATAATTCTTCTGCGTAGTAGTTAACAAGGTAACCTGATAAAATTATACGAGAATTTATTTTAATATCAATGTTTGTATTTTTACTTAATATATTTATAAATTCATTAACTGTATTCAAAAAATCTTTATTCCTTATTTTTCTTGTAAATTCTTCAAATTTAATACAATTACCTAATGGTTTTAAGTTAAGATCTTGTAATTTTTTTTGAGAAATCTTTATCTTATATGTTCGATAAAAATTTTGGATTTGTTTAGCTTTCAAATTTTTAAAAATTTGTGAATCCATTAAAATTTAAAATAAAATAAAAAAAAAAATTAAACAAATTTATTTTTTTATAAATTTATTTAAATGTATCCTAATAAACTTCTCCAATTATTACTTTTAATTCTTTTATCCATTTCATTTAATCTTATCATTATTCTGTTTTGATTTTGCCTTATACTTGCTAGTTCTTTTTTTATTTTTTCTGATTCATCAAGACTTTTTAAATTATTTATTTGTTGAGATGCTTTTAGGTTATCACTTTTTAAAACGGTAACTTCTGCTTTTAATTGATTAGATTCTTCTTCTGATTTTGTTTCTATTTTATCTATCTTTTCTCCAATTTTTTTTATAAATAATTTATATCTATCATTATCTTGTTTAACTTCATTAGTTTCATTTATTAATTGTCCTAATGTTTTTTCATTTTTATCTCTATTCATCATGTTAGATTTAATTAAATTATTAAATTTTGTATTTTTTAATTCTTGTTGTTGATTTATTTTCTTTTGTTTTTCATCAAGTCTTGCAATAAAAGAATTTTGTTCTTTAATCATTTTATTTGTTCTCTTTGTTGCATCTTCTAGGTTTTTATCTGTTTCATCTGTAGATTCTTCTAGTTTAGCTACAGTATTCTTTATTTCATTTTCTAGGTTATTGTTATCACTTTGCATACTTTCAATTAATCCACCTAATGTTTTTATATTATCAGTTTGAGTTTTATTTACTTCTTCTTGTCTTGCAAGTAATTCGTCTTGTTTTTTATTTAGCTTAAATGTTGATTGTTCATATTCACTAACTTTAGTGCCCCAATCAACAAATCTCTTATCTATATCCTTATTAAAATTATATTGATCTTTTCCAAAATTTTGGAATCTTTTATCAAGTTCTTTTCTATTTTCTATTTCTTTATTGATAGAACCAGATATATTTGTTCCCCATTTTTGGAATCTTGTATCAAGTTCGTTTCTAGCATCTCTTTCAGTTTTGAGTCGTCTTGAAAAAAGTGTTTCTTGTAATTTTAAATCTGTTTTAAATCCTTCTTTAACAGTATTAAATTTCGTTTCATTTTCTTTCCTAAGTTTTCTTCCAAATTCACCAAAATCGTTTTTTAATTTTACATTTGTAGCTTTATATTGGTCAGTATTATTTTGAACTCTATCAGATAAAAGATTAATTTGATTTTCAATAGATTTTTGTTTTAAATTTAATTGGTCTGTTGAACTAGTAGCACCTGTAGTTAAGTTTTGTAATATATTATTTTGAGTATCTCTTTGATCTTGTATTTTTCTAATTTGTTCTTGTTGATTCATTATTCTTTGTTGATTTCTTAACATTTGATTATTTTGAATTTGTTGTTCATTTTGTCTTCTTGCCAAAGTTTCTGTTCTATTTCCAAGTTTAGTTATGTTTTGTTGAGTTCTTTTAGATTCTAATCCTTGCCTTATGCTTTCTCCTAATGATGGTCTAGTTCCTGTATTTTTTGTTAAAATATCCATATCGTCACTGTAAGTTGAATTATTTGACATTGTTATATATATATTAAATTAGATTTTTTAAAATATTTTTTATATATTATAATTATTATTATTTGGTATTCTAGGCATATTAAATATCCTATTTGCAATTAAGCTATTATCAAATTTTTTTTCTAAATTTTTTACTTCATTTTCCAATTTTTTTTTAGATAATAATTTATCATATAAATTTCTTAAATCTTTATCAAGTAAAATAAATTTAGATTTTTTTAATGTTTTTATTTCTAATATATTTTTTTCATCTAAAAATGGTAATTTATTATATTTTTTTATTTTCTTTTTGTAAGCTTCATTAATTTCCTTATCATTAGCATCTTGTGTAATTTCTAAAATTTTATAATAATTTTCCATATTATTATAATATTTAATATTTTTAATAATGTTTAAACTAGTTATCCCATATTTCAATCATACAATTAAAATTTAATATATTATTTTTATTTAATGTATAACAACCTATCTTAATATTATCTATTTTATTTATTTTTTTTATAATATTTTCGTTTTTTAATAAATTAATGTCAAATATAAATATTTCTTTGTTATTCAATTTTGGTATTTTTTTATCAATTAAAAAAGCAAAATTAAGATTATGTTTAATACACCATTTATTCCAGTTCCAATTGAATGATGATATAATAATTTTTGTATTGATTTTATTAATAATTTTAAAAAGATTATTTTTATTTTTATTATTAATATTAAAATTATTTTTAATTTCAATATCTAAAATTTTATCATTAAAATTTATATTTTGAAGTTCTTTCAATAATGGAATTTTATATAATTTGTTTTTATAATTAATTAGTGGTAAATTTTCATATTTTATATTTTTAATTTTTTTATTTATTTTTGTTAATCTATATAATGATATATCATGAAATATGATCCATTTATTATCTTTTGTTAATTTTACATCTATTTCTAATCCATTGTAATTTTTATTAGTGATACTAGATTTAATAGATTCTATAGTATTTTCTAAGAATAAATTAGTATCACCTCGATGTAATAATTTTATCATTAATTATTAATATTATTAATATTTTTTTTTAATTTAAATATATAAATTATTTTTTCATAATCTTTATTTATAAGATAATCTAAAATTTTGTTAAGATCATTTTTAGACTTTCTTTTAATATTAATTAATGGATTAAAATATAGATTATTGCTACCACCAGATTGTTTTTTTTCTATTTTTTTTCTATTTTCTATATTTTTAGTTAATTTAATTAATCTAAAAAAAGTTATTCTATAAATTGAATCATATAAAATTATATCATTATCTTTTAATATTTTTTTATATTCTTTTAATATCATTTATTTAACTTAGAAAAAATATAATTTAAAAATATTTAAAATTTTAAAAAAAAATATTGAAAGAATTATATATACTTATATAAGGACGAAATATCATTAAATATAATGTTGGAAAAAAACGATAAAACACGTATACACAATCTTTTCAAAAGTTTAAACAAAGGGGAAGAATTCGAAGTAATGTTTAATAATTATAAGAAAGATAATAAATTATCTGTAATAAATTTTATGAAGATTATTAAATTTATTAAATGGAGAAGTGATAATTATAATCTAGAATTATTAAAAGAGGATACATTAGATATTTGTTATAATTTTGAAAAAGATTGTTCTTATAGGATATCAATAATGGGTAATGATAATATAAATAATATATTAAATTTAGTACATTCTAAAAAAAATCATGTTATATTGTCTGTTATTATCACACAATTTTTAAAAAATGATTATATTAAAATAATCAAAAAAGAAAAAGAAAGAAAATATGTTGTTGATATAGATGATTATGATATTAGATTTAGAAAATCTAAAGAATTGTCTGTCGATAATAAAATTTTAAATAATTTAGCTAATTTACCTTTATCACAATCAGATGTGATTACTTATAGATATAAACAAAGATTATCTTTGATTTTAGATAAAAAAGAATCATTAAGTTTAGATGTGACTATTATTAAATCTGGTACTAATCCAAATGAAATATTAAATTCAGATAAATCATATGAATTAGAAATAGATTATTCACCTACAACTAAGATTAATACAAAAATATTAAAAACAATACTAACAGAAACTGAAAATATAAAAAAAGTATTAGAAGATAGTAACAGTTTCTTAACTGTTCAAAAAAAGAATAAAATTTTAAAAAAATACAGTGAATTAATATGTGGATCAAGAAATCAAAATAGATTGTATTCTATGCAACCTATTTCAGCAGAAGTTCAACATATAACAGATAAAATACCTAATAAATATAGTGTTACTGATAAAGCAGATGGTGAGAAATTTTCATTAGTAATTAGTAATGGTTTATTATACTTATTATCTTGTAATATGAATGTAAGATTATTAGATATAAAAATAGATGGAATAAAAGATTGTATTTTAGAGGGAGAACTTATTCATATAAGTAGTCAAAGAAAGTATCTGTATATGATATTTGATTGTTTATATTATAATGGAGTAGATATTAGAAGTGATGTAAGTTTAAAAAATAGATTAGAAAAAGCATATAATATATGTAAAAAATTGGGTATGAATATTTATCAAAATAAGAAATATTCAGGTAAATTTGATTTGAAATTAATTAAAAATTTTTATCAAAACGAAATCAACAATTTTTACAATAATTTAAATAATTCATTATTAAAATTGAAAGACAATGATATATTTTTTCATCCTAAAATGTTTTTATTTCCTAGTGGTGGTAGTGATTCTGAAGTATTTTTGTTTTCTGATTTAATATGGACTAATTGTACAGAAAATGAATTAATTAATTGTCCATATAAATTAGATGGTATAATTTATACAGGAGTTGAGCAAAAATATACGATAGATAAGAGAGAACAAAAATTTCCTATTTATAAATATAAACCACCTTCTACAAATTCTATTGATATATATATCAAATTTCAAAGAAATAAAGAAACAGGTGAATATTTAGAAATTTTTGATAATTCATTACCTAGTAAAATAGAAAATCAGAATTTTAGAGTTTTAAATTTTTATGTTGGAGAATTTGTAAATAATAAAGAAGTACCTGTACCATTTATGAGAGAAAAAGATAATAATAAAGGCTTTTTCCCTATAGTAAGAGGAGAAGTTAGAGATGTAGAAGGAAATTTAATTCAAGACGAAACTGTTATAGAAGTAATTTATACAAATGATCCTAGTATTCCACATAATTATAGATGGACTATTTTGAGAACTAGATGGGATAAAACAGAATCAATCAGAAAAGATGGAAGAAGATATGGTAATTATAAAGATGTAGCTATAAAGACATGGAAATCAATGGTAGAAGCTATTACGATTGAAGATATTAGAAATTTAGCAAATCCAGAAAGTTATGTATCACAAAGAAATACTTTAGTATCTAGGATAGATACATCAATTGTTATTTCTGATAGACAACAAGATGTATATTATCAGAAAATTTCAAATTTATGTAGAGAATTAAGAGAATTTCATAATTGGATTAAGTCAGTATTGATATATTTGTATTGTAGTCCAGCTAAGTATGGAAAAGATTCAAAAGTATCAAAAAAAAGTATTTTGGATATTGGATGTGGTAGAGGTGGTGATATAATGAAGTGGTATCATGCACGAGTTAAAGATTATGTTGGTATAGATATAGATTATGAAAATTTACATTCTTCATTGAATGGAGCAACTAGTAGGTATATGAATTTGAAAAAGAAATTTCCAGATTTTACTAATGCTACATTTTTACAAGCGGATGGATCTTTACCATTAACTGTTACTGCTCAGAGTAATAGGTTTCCTAATTTGACATCTGTAGAAAAAGAAAAGATGAGCCGTGTTTTTAAGGATGGAGTTAAATATGATGTAATTAGTTCACAATTTGCTATTCATTATTTGTTTGCTTCTCAAGAAAATGTTAATAATTTAATCAATAATATAAAACAGTTTTTAAGGATTGATGGTTACATTTTATTAACCTTATTTGATCCGCATTTAGTTGAAAAATTATTAGATAATAAAGATAAATATAGTTCTAATTATACAGATGATGATGGTAACAGAAAAAAACTATTTGAGATAGTAAAGAAATATAAAAAATTAGAAGATAAACCTGGACTAGCTTTAGATGTTATGATGAGTTGGATTAATGATTCATATTTACAGGAGTATATGGTAACTCCTAAATTATTAAAAGATACTATGAAAAAAGCAGGGTGTATGTTAGTTGAATCTCAAAATTTCAAATACTTATATAATGTTAACAAACCATGGTTTGAAAATGTTATTCAAACTGAAGAAAATAAAAAAAATAAACAATGGTATGAGAAAATTTCTAAATTTTTTGGTGAATTAAAAGGGGCAAGTAAAGAAAGTAAAGATTATTCATTTCTTAACAGATATTATGTTTTCAAGAAAATTGAATAAATAAATAATTATTTTATATGCATATTGATAATGAATATTGCATATAATGTATTACAAAACAGTGGATTAATTAATCATATTAATGATAACTTTATACATCCAGATTTTAATCGTGTTTTTAATTTTAATGAATTTAATAAATTCTTTTTTGGTAAAGAAGTTTTAGATGATGTCAGTA
>Ga0066364_10000340_pt1 | contig 10727 bp, 8 predicted proteins | sample Knorr_S7_td_Surf_FD_70970 | JGI IMG/M metagenome (GOLD analysis project Ga0066364, IMG submission 70970) | Marine microbial communities from Southern Atlantic Ocean transect - Knorr_S7_td_SurfaceA_ad_6m_LV_A | ecosystem: Environmental > Aquatic > Marine > Oceanic | place: Southern Atlantic ocean...
GGAGATTTATAATGCTATCTTTACAGTCTTACGGCAATGCAGCTTTAAAGTTGCATGAAAATGGCTATATTCCAATCCCAATCATTCCAGCAACAAAAAGGCCAAGCATTAAAAATTGGTCAAGCATCAAGAATGATTATGCCCAAATTGAGAAACTATCCTTAGAATACCCACATGCAGGTGTGGGTGTTCTATTAAATGATTTAATTGTATTTGATATAGATATTCTAGATGACAAACAAAGCCTTCTTATTAGAGACATAATTATTCGTGAACTGGGTGATACGATAGAAAGAATTGGAAAATTTCCAAAGAGAGCATTGTTTTATAGAAGAAGTGGAGATGAATTTAGAAAAAAATCTACTAAAATTTTTAATCTTGAAAAAGGAAAAGCTCAATTAGAAGTATTAGCTAGTGGCACACAATGTATAATTTTTGGAACTCACCCAGAAACAAAACAATCTTATCAATGGATTGATGAAAGTCCCTTAGAGGTGCACAGTGAGGATCTTCCATGTGTAACCCTTAAACAAGTGAAAAATATTATTACTCAATCTGAAACGCTATTACAAAACCATGTTGTACAAAAAGAAGTTAAAATATCAACAATAAAGACATCTATAAATGAACACAAAAGGGAAGAGGGTATTAAGGATATTCCTTTAGTACGGAGTGCCTTAAGCTATATAGATCCTGAAGATTATAATACATGGGTAAATATAGGCCATGCTCTTAAAAAAACTTTTAAAGGAGATGGGTTTGAAATCTTTGATGATTGGTCAAAATATAAAATAGATGGTTCTCCATGCCCTAATTATCAAAATAAAGAGTTTAACAAAGAAAAATGGAATTCATTCAATCCAGAAAAAATTGACAAAAGATATATATTTAAACTTGCAACCCAAAATGGTTGGCAAGGAGGTGGTATTTTTGAAATTGAGAGTAATACACACACTTCAATAGCAAAATATCTAAAAAAGCAATTTGAATTAGAAGGTCCAATACCAGTCTAAGATGAGGGGGAACTTTGGAAATATAATGGTTTGTGTTGGAAGATTATCCCTGATAGTGACTTAAGACAGTTAGTCCACGAATTAGATCAAAAGAAAACCAAATCTGGCAAATTGATTCAAGTAAGTAAACAGTTCATAGATGGCTGCCTTCACGAATTAATGTCAATGTGTTCTGAGCCAGGATTCTTTGAAGATCAACCAATGGGAGTGAACTGTAAGAATGGTTTTTTAGAGATGTCTTACGATAAAAAAACTAAACTGTTGCAACATGATCCAAATCATAAACAAAGATTTGTATTTGATGCCAAATGGGATGATGAAGATTTTATACTTTCTGGTTATCTCAGGAAACTAATCAACGGTTGTTTTATGAGTTTAGATGAAATCATCAAAACCCAACTGATAAGACTCATTCAACAAATATTAGGGGTAAGTATAACTGGGATTGCAACAAAATTGTCAACTCCAATATGTTTTGTTTTATATGGCCCTTCTGCATCTAATGGTAAGTCACAGATCTTAGAATTAATACGGTCTCTTCTACCCAAAAATGCTTGTTCATCTATACCCCCAGCTGATTTAGGCAAAGAACAGTATTTAATAGAATTAGTTGGTAAAATGGCAAATTTATCTGACGAATTATCGGGGGCTAATGCAATAAGATCAGACAAACTTAAAGCAGTTGTAACTGGTGATACCGTGTCAGGTAAAAAGGTTTATAAACCAGTATGTTCATTTAAACCAAATGCGATCCACATATTTGCAACCAATGTTCTCCCTAATTTCAAGGGAGGAGTAGATGAAGGAATTAATAGAAGGGTAAAAGTTATACCATTCGATCGATCTATTCCTATGAAAGAGAGAGTGCCAAGAATTGCTGAAAAAATAGTTTTATATGAAAAAGATGAATTGTTTAAGTTCGCTATAAAAGGGGCATTGGATGTTATTGAAAATGATGGCTTCATCATCCCAAGTGTAGTTGAACAGTCTACAACTCAATGGTTTGAAGATTCAGACTCAATATTATATTGGTTTAAGGAAAATTATCTTCATGAATTGTTAGATGCTCGTAAAAATAAAAAAGTAGGAATTACTGATGCATATTCAAAATTTAAAACACACATGGAAGAAATAGGAGATGGTCAATATGTCCCAACTAGAAATCGATTTGCACAAAGGATTAGGCAATTAGTTAGGGATGATGTAGAGCTTGAAATGGGTAGGGACAAACATTCTAACTATATCAGATACAAGCAGTTGGTGTAGGGGTGCAGATATAATCTTAAAAACTTTTTTTAAAAACTAACATTGAACAAATTTTTAAGGAAAATAATCTACACCTCTACACCTCTGCTGCATTTTACTATGCCCAATCTTTTCGCCAATTCTTTTTCAAATGTCCGTGGTCAATGAACCAAGCTTCGAGTTCTTTTAGTTGACTTCTAATTATTCTCCCTTGCTCTGCTCTGGCTCTAGCTTTTGCTCTTTCAATCTTTGTAAAGCGTCCATGTTTAGTTTTAGAATCTGCTAATCTTTTTAGGCCTTCATCAGTCCTTGGACCAGTGCTAGCACCTCCATGAAGTCTGCATCGACCTACTGGCAGTTTAGCTGGACGTTGACAAGGTGTACCTTTTCTAGTTTTGGCTTCACATCTTTTACCAGGCCAGTTAGGGCCAAAACGCCAGGGTATGCCTTTTAAAAGGTTTCTTTTTGTTGTCTTTTTAAAACCACCTAACATGGGTTTTATTATAACAAAATTAATGTAAGCTTAAAAGATATGGTAAACTTAGTTTAATATATTTACATTACTTAAAATAAAACCATGGACCATTGACCATTGTTAATTAGTAAAAGGGTGCAGCAACCTCAGTTAAAATTAGAATTTTCAATATAAAATTTTTGTTAATTAATTATCTAATGATCATTATATTATAAAAATCAAATGATTAAAAGATGTTCACTTATAATATAAATTTAATAGTTTTTTAAAATAATTTCATTTTAATTTTATTAGAGCATACTCTGTAACACAGAGTATGCTCTCAAGCGGGGAGGGAGGATATTCTTTATATATTAACTATTTTCAAACTATATTGAATCTCTGATTAATACATTCAGAGTTGCATTAATTAGAATTGAAGAATTTCAAATATTAGAGATGTTTAACTATGAAGTGGGATCGTTTAAAATATTTTCATATTGTTTCTCAAACTCTTAATTTGAAAAGAGCTTCTGAAATTATGAATATAAGTCATTCTTCCCTAAGCCGACAAATTAGTATTTTAGAAAGTGAAATTAAAACAAAACTTTTTTTTCGAAATTCAAAAGGTTTGTCATTATCACCAGAAGGTCAGGAATTATATAAAGAAGTAAATAAAGTTTCTTCACAAATTGAAAATTTAAGAAACTTTTCTTGTTCATCCGAACCAATTGGAAAGCTAAAGATTGCTGCAACAAATGCTTTTGGCGCGCTTTGGATTACACCAAGGATAAATAAATTTTTATTACAATATCCTAAAATACAAATTGCATTAAACTTAAGAGATTCTGAGCCTAAAGTTTTACACTACGCCTCTGACTTAGAAATTAGGATGACAGAAAGTAATTCACAAGATGACGTTCAAATCAAAATTTCAGAATTCCGATATAAAATATATGCTTCTAAAGAATATATAAAAAAATTTGGAGTTCCTAAAACAGTAGATGAATTAGATTATCACAAAATAATTGCCTATGGAGAAACTGCTCAACCACCTCTAAACAGAAATAGATTAAATTGGTTGCTAAATATTGGAAGAGAAAAAAATAATATTAGAAATCCAATATTAGAAATTTCAAATATTCACGGCATTGTAGAAGCTACTCAAAACTCGGTAGGTATATCTTCTTTACCTAGTTGGATGGAAAGTTTTATTAATTTAGAAGAAATATTATCTGAATTAAAGGGTCCAAAATTAAATATTTCATTATGTTATAAATATCATTTAAAAGATGACCAAAGATTAAAGGCTTTCAAAAAATTTTTGATTGACGAAATTGGCCAACTAAAAACTTAATTGAGATTTAAGTAATTTTTTACCTAGTTTTTCTTTATCTCCTTCTATAATTATTTTCCCCCTTTGCATTACATAAAAATAATCAGAAAGATTAAATGCAAAATCAAAATATTGTTCGACTAAAAATATTGTAATTTTTTTTTCTTTTTTTAAATATAAGATTACCTCGCCTATTTGTTTAATTATATTCGGTTGAATACCCTCAGTAGGCTCATCCATCAATAATAAACTTGGTTTTGCAACAAGTGCTCTTGCAATAGCCAACTGTTGTTGTTGTCCTCCAGACAAATCTCCACCTCTCCTATGAAGCATTTTTTTTAATATTGGAAATAAGTTAAATATTTCATCAGGGATAAACCAATTTTTTTTATTCAAACATGCAAATCCAATTTCTAAATTTTCTTTAACACTTAAAAGGGGAAATATATCTCTTCCTTGAGGAACGTATCCAATTCCTAATTTTGCCAGTTTGTAAGATGGAAGATTAAATATATCATTGTTATTATAGAAATAAGTTCCATTTTTTGCATTTTGTATTCCAGACAAAAATTTAAGTAAAGAAGTTTTACCTACGCCATTTGATCCCATTAAGCATGTTATATTGCCTTTTTTGGCTTTTATTGAAACATCAAACAAGATTTGAGAAGAGCCATAATTTAAATTTATTTTTTTAACATCAAGCATAATTATCTTCCTAAATAAACCTCTATGACTTTTTCATTTTGAGTTATAAAGTCAATTGAACCAGAAGAAAGAATGCTACCTTCATTAAGTACTGTTACTCGACAATTTAAATTACGTACAAACTCCATATCATGTTCAACCACAATAATTGAACTAGATTTTGCAATATTTTTTAAAATACTAACTGTTTGATTTCTCTCAGTTGGTGTCATGCCTGCAGCAGGTTCATCAATGAGCATTAATTTTGGATTTTGGCTTAAAAGCATCCCAATCTCTAACCATTGCTTCTGACCATGGCTAATCTCACCAGCAATTCTATCTTTAATCATGTAAAGATTTATATCTTTTAAAATTTTTTCAATGCTTGTAAGCTCAGATTTTGTATTTTTTTGAAATAAAACCTTAAATGGATTTCTATTTTTTTTCTGAGATAAAATTAAATTATCAATAATTGTTTTATTTTCAAATACCGTAGGTTTTTGAAATTTTCGTCCAATACCAAGTAATGCTATTTCTGATTCTGTTTTTCTGATTAGATCAATGCTTTTTTCTCCCCATAAAATATGTCCATTATCTGGCTTTGTTTGACCTGTAATTATATCCATAAAAGTAGTTTTCCCTGCGCCATTTGGTCCAATAATGGCTTGTAATTCATTATACCCTATTGAAAAACTTAAATTTTTTATTGCTTTAAAACCGTCAAAAGAGATTGAAACATTATCAACTTCTAACAACGTTTTCATTTGATTTTAACCAATAATGTATTTAGCATACCAATTAAACCACCCTTACTAAAAATTGTTATTGCCACAAAACCAATTCCTAAAAATACAGTCCACCAATTCACCCATTCAATTGTAAAAAAACCGAGGGGAATATTTGGAGCATTTCCTCCAGTAAACCAAGAGGATAGCAAAGAAACAGACGCTGCACCTAAAATTGCACCATACAATTTTCCTCGTCCACCAATAGCAACCCAGACAGCTAAATATATTGAGGCAATAGGAGCAATCTCAGCTGGGTTTATTATACCAGCTTGAGGATAATATATAGCTCCTGCTAATCCAGTAATTATGGCTGTGATAACAAATATAAAAAGTTTGTATATTTCTACATTGTATCCAAAAAAACGAAGACGCGTTTCATTGTCTCTGATAGCGGTAATTACTGATCCAAATTTACTTTGAATTATATAATTAAAAATTACAAATGAAAATATAAGTCCGATTGAACTTAACCATAAAAATAATATTGAAATTGTAGATTGACTTAAGTTTTCAAGATGAGGAATATTTTGCAATCCAGACAATCCGTTATTTCCTCTTAACCCGCTATCATTTTGAAATAGATATAAAGATAAAGCTAGGGTCATTGCTTGAGTCAAAATTGACAAATATACTCCAGTTACTCTTGAACGAAAAGCTAGCCAACCAAAAATAAATGCTATTAAACCAGGGATTAAAATAACAAAAATTATTTGAAAATATAAATTATCTGCAAATGTCCAAATAAGTGGTATTTCTGTTCCTCCAACAACACCAAAAATTTGATTACCTATCGCTTCTTGTAATTCTATCTCAGTAAAGGGTAATTGTGAGTCATCTAAAGAATTCAATACAATAATAGACGTTCTCTCATACATTAACCACATGCCTATCATGTATCCACCTAAGCCAAAAAAAGCAAAATGACCTAAGGATAAAATACCACAATACCCCCACACAACATCCATAGCAATTGCAGCAATACATAAGCAAAGAGTTTTTCCAAGGACTTTTACAAAGCTTGTTGATATAAAGTTTATACCAAAAGGTTCACTTAAAAAGGTGACTAACAACGTAAATAAAAAAATAGTTATTAAAAAAATCAGCGAATGTTTTTTTACAGATTTATTCATGTCAGTTATCATTTGCTGCTCTCCCTTTTAAGGCAATTAATCCCCTTGGTCTAAATTGAATAAATAAAATTATAAATATAATCATATATGTTTGAGCAGCTAATGTATTAGAAGGATTAAACCATTCTATAAACTTTTGTAAAAAGCCAATTAATGAAGCGCCTGCAAGTGTACCCCAAATACTTCCTACACCACCAACTACAACTGTCATAAAACTTTGAACAATGTATTCTGAGCCAAGTTCAGATGTGACCTTGGAAAACAAACCTATAGCAACACCAGCAACACCAGCAATGCCTGACCCAAAACCAAAAGTTAACATATTTATTTTTTCAGTGTTAACACCCATGTTCGATGCCATTACAGGGTTTTGAGTTACGGATCTAGTTTCTAATCCAAATCTAGTTTTTTTCATTACAAATAATAATATTAAAAAAAATAAAACTCCCAAAACAAATATAGCTATCCTAATGTAACTTATCGAAAGATCATCATTTATTATTAAAGATCCATCTAACCAAGAAGGTGATGTTAAAGGTCTAGCCTGAGTACCAAAAATATTTTTAGCAAGTTGTTGAAGAGCTATACTTATACCAAAAGTTGCTAGCAAAGTATCAAGAGGATTTTTATATAAATGTTTTATCACCAACCTTTCCATTATAACCCCTGCAATAAAAGTAATTATAAAAGCGAGAGGAAAAGCTATTATCAGAGATAATGTATGATTAGTAATATATGATTGAACAACATAGCCAGTATAAGCTCCCATCATTATAAATTCACCGTGAGCCATATTAATCACACGCATGACTCCAAATGTTATTGCCAAGCCAATAGCACCAAGAAAATATATAGAACTAAGACTAAGACCATCAATAAATAAATCTAAATACTTATAGAATTTAACTTTAAAATTAATTGAATCTAAAACTTGTTTAGTCTTGTTTGTTATGTATTTATTTTTCTCAATGTAAATTTTGTAAAAATGTAGTTGTTTTAAATCATTTAATAATTCTGTTTCATCTCGATAAATATTAAGATTTTTTATCTTGGCTAATTTATTATAAACTTCGATTCTTTTAGAATTTTCATTAAATTCCTTTATATCAATTCCTAAAATTTTATTGTCAACAATGTTATTTTCTAAAATTAATTTTAATTCATTTAAACTGACTCTCTTATCTAAAAATCCATTTTTTTGTGCTATTTTGTAAGCATCAATAACACTAAGTTTTAATTTTTCTTTATAGAAAAAACTTTTTATAACTTCACCGAATTGTTTTTTACTAATTACTTCTGGTTTAATTATTTGAGCAATATTTAAATTATTTAAATCTTCAATATTTCTAGTAACTTTAATTTCAGATGTCCTTAGGAGTTTTGACAAAACTGCTCTTACTTCTATTGAAGTATTAGTCTTTAATTCATTCAGAACTTTAATTTTCTCTTTATCGTCAGTTCCATGTTGTAAAATTGCAAATTGTAATAATTTTTTTATTTTAATTTTTAACCTATCATCTTCCTCTAATAAAAATGCTTTTCTAAGGAGTTTTAAATGTTCAGGTAATATTTTTTTTTCAAGAGCATTTATGCTATTTATTCTTTTATTTTTATCATTACTAAATATTTGAAAGTTCACAAGTGCAGTTGCAATCTTTGCCCTTACACCACTATTCGGTTTTATTTTTTTGAAATCTTTTTTTTTCTTTTTTCCAATTTTAGCGTTGGAAAAAATATCAATTGCGTAATATGTTTTATTATCAAACTTGGAAATTAGTACAATTTTTTTTGTTTCTTTTATGTAAAATAATTTCTTATTTTTCCAGAGATTTAAAAATCTTGATACGGTATTTTGATCATAAACATTTATTTTTTCTAAAAATGTTCCAACTGTTTTTGAAGAACTATTTATAATCAGTTTAGAGTTTTTAAATAAAAAATTGTCAAAGTTCTCTTCTGAAAATGCAGAATTGAAACTTAATAATGAAAATAAAATAATTAATAAGTACTTCATAAATTAATATTGATAATGCTATGGAAACCATAGCATTATCCTCAATATAGTTTATCTAATAATTTGACTTGAGTTGAATACAAGTATTTGTCTTAGTATTGTACATACCACAACCAAGGGACTTCCAATCAGATTTTAAAACAGCAGATTCAGGTAAATGATCTGTCCATGCATCTCCTGGCACTTCCTTAGTTTGACTTATAATGTCAAACTGGCCATTTTCCAATATTTCACCAATTAAGACAGGCTTAGATAAATGATGATTTGGCAACATTTCAGCCGTACCACCAGTCAAGTTTGGAACTTTAATACCATACATAGCTTTTCTAACAGCATCAACATCTGTAGTTCCGGCCTTTTCAACGGCCTTAACATACATGTTAAATCCAATAACGTGAGCTTCCATAGGATCGTTTGTAACTCTTTTATTTCCCATTGTAGCTTTCCAATCTTTTATAAAACTTGAATTAAGATCAGATTCAGCTGACTGAAAATAATTCCATGCTGCTAAGTGACCAACTAAATTTGTTGTATCTAATCCAGATAATTCTTCTTCACCAACTGAAAAGGCAACTACCGGGATATCATCTGCTTTAACACCTGCAGCAGCTAACTCTTTATAAAATCCAATATTAGCATCTCCATTAATGGTAGAAATAACTCCAACTTTTTTACCATCAGCTCCTAAAGAAACTACATCTGAAACAATTTTAGACCAATCAGAATGTCCAAATGGAGTATAATTTACAAAAATATCACTTTCTGGTATTCCTTTATCTATAAGATATTGTTTCAAGATTTTATTAGTTGTTCTAGGATATACGTAGTCAGTTCCTAATAAAGCAAACTTTTTAACATCAAGCTCTTCTAAATAATAATCTGTTGCTGGGATAGCCTGCTGATTTGGAGATGCGCCTGTATAGAAAACATTTTTAGAGCTCTCTTCTCCTTCATATTGTACTGGATAAAAAAGTAAACCGTTTAACTCTTCAAGAACTGGTAGTGCAGATTTTCTTGAGACAGAAGTCCAACACCCAAATAAAACATCAACTTTTTGAACTGTTAAAAGTTCTCTCGCTTTTTCAGCAAATAAGGGCCAATTTGAGGCGGGATCAACAACTACGGGCTCTATTTTTCTACCTAAGATGCCACCTTTTTTGTTTTGTTGTTCAATTAACATCAACATTGTATCTTTTAATGTAGTTTCTGAAATAGCCATTGTTCCAGATAATGAATGTAAAATTCCAATTTTTATTGGCTTCTTATGTCCATCTGCAAAACCTAGACTGCTAAAACATAAAAACAATATAGTAATTAATAATCTCATAATATTTCACCTTTCTCGAATTAAATAAGAACAGTAAATATTGATGAGTTATTTTTATGAATTGCAAATATTAGAACCCACGTCTGTTGAGATTTGAAATTTAAATTTTATTCAATTATATCAATTATTTGAAATTCAATTAAAATTAGTCCAATTTGAAATTGATTATTTTTTGGTCAAATTTAATTTAAAATAAATTGCTAATTATTTATAATTGGATTTTGATTGTACAGAAAATTTGTAATTTAAAATTAACTTATAGTTTACTAAATCAATCTTATTTCAAACCCATCATTGAACCCTGGTCCGAGTTCTATGGACTACGGTCATTATAATTTAATATGCACAAAAAAATATCATTGTAATGAAACCTTAATAAAAAACTTTGATTATCAATATATTTAGTTTCTAATTTTAATATATTTAATGAGGAGGTAAAATTGACTATCATTTCAAGACGAATACTAACGCCAATACTAGGTAAAAGTGATTTAGTATTAAAAAGGGCTAAATCTATGCAAGAAATAATGACCAACCATGGTGCAAAGGCTAGAGTTGCAAGAATAGTTGCAGGTGATTTAGCGGGATCAATTCATTTAACTGCATCATATGAAAACATGGAAAAAGGTTGTAATTCATTTAACGAAATGTCACAAGATCCAGCTAGAATTGCTTTGATGAAAGAAAGACAAGATGATCCTGGAGGTCACTTAATAGGTCCTGAAGTTTTTAGAAC
>Ga0066364_10000341_pt1 | contig 10678 bp, 10 predicted proteins | sample Knorr_S7_td_Surf_FD_70970 | JGI IMG/M metagenome (GOLD analysis project Ga0066364, IMG submission 70970) | Marine microbial communities from Southern Atlantic Ocean transect - Knorr_S7_td_SurfaceA_ad_6m_LV_A | ecosystem: Environmental > Aquatic > Marine > Oceanic | place: Southern Atlantic...
AATCGCCAGCCATAAATATCTGTTCCAATTTATTACTAGAAGGAGCAAAGTTATCAATTTACGATCCACAAGTTAATTTTCAAGAGATATATGATGATCTTAATTATTTAGATAGTAAAGAAGAAAATTCATTTAAAGTTGAAGAATCTATCTGCATGGCATCCTCTTATGAACAACTAGCAAATGGTGCTGATGCGATTTTAATTTTAACTGAATGGGTTGAATTCAAGAAAATTGAATGGCTAAAGATATCAAAGTTAATGCGTAAACCATCATGGATTTTTGATTGTAGAGACATAATTGATATCAATAATTTTGGGGAAAGTGATTTAAATATTTGGAAACTTGGATTTGGATCAAATATGGATAATTTAGAATAAATGAGTAAAAATAATTTTAAAGGAATAGTTCTTGCAGGGGGAAATGGTTCAAGACTTGCCCCGCTAACCAACTCAATTAGCAAACAACTTTTGCCAGTTTATGATAAGCCAATGATTTACTATCCTATAAGCACCTTAATGCTTATGGGTATAAAAGATATTCTTTTAATAACAACCAAAAGAGATCAAGCTCTTTTCAAAAATTTGATAGGTACTGGCGAGAACTTGGGAATTAAAATTTCTTATGAAGTTCAAGAAGAACCAAAAGGTATTCCAGAGGCATTTATTTTAGCTGAAAAATTTATAGGAAATTCCAAAGTAGTTTTAATACTTGGGGACAATATTTTTTATGGACATGATTTAATAACTCAACTTGTTTCCGCTGCTACCAAAAATTGTGATGCAACCATATTCGCATATCGTGTACAAGAGCCAAGTAGATTCGGTGTTATTAATTTTGATAAGAAACAAATTCCTACATTTATTGAAGAAAAACCAAAATTTGCAAAAAGCAACTATGCAATAACAGGTTTATATATTTTTGAAAGTAATGTTATTAAGTATGCCAAACAACTTAAACCTTCAAATAGAGGAGAATTAGAAATTACAGATCTAAACAATATTTACTTAACAAAAAACAAACTTAATGTAGAGATTCTTGGAAGAGGAATAGCTTGGCTTGACACAGGCACTTTCGAATCATTGCAAGATGCAAGTCTCTTCATAAAAACTCTCGAAATGCGCCAAGGTTTAAAAATAGGTTGCCCTGAAGAAGTTGCTTGGAGGCTAAATTATATTGATGATAAAAAATTAGGTGAAATTGCTAATAAATATGCAAATAATCCTTACGGAAACTACTTAAACAAAATTTTAAATGAAAAAATTTATTGAGTAAAAACTTTTGTTATAAAAATACTTTCAAAAAATTTCAGTTAATTTGTGATATTATATTAGATCATTACAGTAAGAAATATAGGATATTTAAAATTATAAGGAAATGGCGAGCAACAATTCAAACACTATTAATTTAGTTACCGGCGGAGCAGGTTTTCTAGGATCTCATTTAATTGATAGACTAATGGAGAAAGATGAAGAAGTTATTTGCATTGACAATTTTTTTACTGGAGCAAAAAAAAATGTTTCTAAATGGTTAAACCATTCTAATTTCGAATTAATAAGACACGACATAACCAAACCAATAACCTTAGAGGTTAATAAGATTTGGCACTTAGCATGCCCAGCATCACCAATACATTATCAATTCAATCCTATCAAAACAGCAAAGACAAGTTTTCTTGGCACATATAATATGTTGGGTTTAGCTAAAAGAGTTGGTGCAAAATTTCTTCTTGCCAGTACAAGTGAAATTTACGGAGATCCTGAAATACACCCACAACCAGAAAGTTATAGAGGGAATGTAAATCCTATTGGCATAAGAAGTTGTTACGATGAAGGGAAAAGAATTGCAGAAACATTAACTTTTGACTATAAAAGAACTCATAACTTAGATATAAGAGTGGCAAGAATATTTAATACTTATGGACCAAGAATGTTACCAAATGATGGGAGAGTAGTAAGTAATTTAATAATGCAAGGATTAAAAAATGAAAGTATGACACTTTATGGAGATGGAATGCAGACTAGATCTTTTTGCTTTGTAGATGATTTAATTAATGGACTTATTAAATTAATGGATACAAATATAAGTGGGCCAATAAACTTAGGAAATCCCAATGAAATAACAATCCTAGAGTTAGCAAAAATTATTTCAAAAAAATTAAATATTTCTGAAAACTATATATTTCAAGAATTACCTCAAGATGATCCTCTACAAAGAAAACCAGTAATTACAGAAGCAAAAGATAAATTAGATTGGTATCCATTAGTAAATCTTGATCAAGGAATTGAAAACACAATAAATTATTTCAGAAATCTTTAATTGAATTGAATATGAATCAATATCTATCTAAACAAGAAGTGGAAGATTATTGGGACATTTTAATTAAAAAAAATATAGATCTCTTTATTTATTCCCTTTCAACAAATAATCTTTCAAAAAATTGGGCATTTATTTTTAGAAATAAAATTGTAAAGTTACTGACCCCAAAAGAAGTTAAAATTGGAAACATAGAATTTAATAAAAAATATTGTGAAAGGGAATCATTAAAATCTAAATCTAAATCTAAATTTAATTACTTAAGTATTCATTCAGTAATGATTAGAGATTTAATAATAAATCTAAATCCAAATAGTTACTGTCTAATTATTGATATGGATGCTTTTCCATTAAGTAGATATGCAATAAAACTGACTTTTGTACTTGCTATGCTTAAAGGGATTAATGGTAATGTCCAAAGAACTAATTGTATTGAAAATGGAGGTCATCTCTTCATAGGCCCCTCATATATTTGTTTCAACACGAAAATCATGCAAAAGCTAAAGGAATCAGCATGGATTGCGAATGAAAGATCAGATGTTAGTGAAGAAATTACATGGGTAAAACCTGAGTTAATTGATCACAACTTATTCAAGCCAATTAAAACTATATTTAAACCTATTTGGGCTTTAGAAGGTGAAAAAAAAGTATATGGAATAGGAACAACTTTTGGATACAATGATTTACCAATAAACTTTCATCATTTTTATTCAAGAAATTATTTAGCAAGATTTCATTTTTTTTTAATAAGCCTTTTTAAATATTTAAAAATAAAATTAATTTCCAAAGGGACTAAACAAATAAATTTTAAACTAATAATTAAATTTGTTTTAAGTGAAACTAAATTTTCTATAAAGTATATATTAGGAAAAATTTCATAATGAGAGATGTTGCCTTTTATCTAATTCACAATAATGCTACTGATAGAATTCATCTAAGAACTAGAATAAAAAATCTTGCTAATAAATTAAATATTGATGTTATTGAAATTCATAAACAGAAAAATTACATAAAAACAAAATACACTTTAAAAGATAAATTAAAACTTTCAAGAATTTATTTTTTGAGAACTTTTTATAATTTAAAACACAAAAAAGAAGTATCTTTTTATTTTTACTTTTTACTATTAAAAAGCTTTATTTATTTAATTAGTTCTACAATAAAACTTTTTTTAAAAAATAAGGACGATACTATAAAAACCTATCAGCACTTTAAAATAGAAGAGATAGTTGCTCAAAAACATATTAAAGCGTGGAAACACTTTTTAAAAAGTAAAAAGAAAATAATGGTAATATTTGAAGATGATGCTGTTTGCAAAGAAGATTCTGAAATAAGATTGATAGACTTTTTTAATAAATTAAAAAATTTTGATTTTGATAATTTTTTTATTGATTTTGCTGGAGGTTTAGATCCAAATGATGTAATTCCAAAAAGAAAAATTAAAAAATCTAAATATGAATTTATGATTGTAAAAGGTTTATATACAAATACAGCTTGTAGTTATTTAATTAATAGAAAGCTTGTAAAAAAACTTTATAAGGAATTCCAAAAATCAAAATTAAATTATTTTTTCCCCATAGATCACCTAATAAATAAACTAGGCTTAAAAATTAATAGAACTAAGAATCTTAATAGCATTCACATTCATAACCCTTTATTTACTCATGGATCCTTTAAGGGTAATATAAAATCATGGCAAGTTTAATAATCTTTTCAGATTAATCATAAATGAGTTTAGAAAATAAATTTAAAACACCAATTTTGATAATAGCTTGGAAAAGGCCAAAGAAAACTGAAAAGTTAATTAATAAAATCAAACAAATCAATCCAGAAAATTTATATATTGCTTGTGATGGACCAAAAAATGAAAATCCCGAGGAAGATAATAAAGTCAGAGAAACAAGAAAGCTTCTTTTAAAAAGTTTCAAAGAGGTAAATAAAAAAAAATATTTATTAAGTAAAAATAATCAAGGATGTAAATTAGGAGTTTCTAACGCAATAAATTGGTTATTTAAAAATGAAAAAGAAGGAATAATTTTAGAAGATGATTGTATTCCAGATTTGGATTTTTTTAGATTTTGTCAAGAAATGCTCGCAACTTATAGAAATGATAAAAGGATATGGTCTATAACAGGACATAATCAACAGAATAATATTAAAAGAGGAAGTGGGACATATTACTTTAGTAAATATCCAAGAAGTTGGGGCTGGGCAACTTGGAAAAGATCTTGGGCAAAGTATGATAGAGATATAACTGATTGGCCTAATATTAAATCAAAAGGGATATTAAATAATCAACTAAAAAATAAAAAAGAAGTTAAATATTGGGAAAAAATATTAGATAGTATTTATCACCACAATATACCTAATACATGGGATTATCAATGGTCTTTAAGTTCTTTTTTAAATTCAGGGTTAACTATAGTTCCAAATAAAAATCTAATAAAGAATATTGGCTTTGATGAAGAAGCAACTCATACTTTTGTAGGAGAAGCAAATACTTTCATAGAAAAAGATAAAACGAATTCTAATGTTATTTTCCCAACAATTCATCCTCAATTTTTTATAGCCAACCAAAAAGCTGACGAGATAGTTGATATTTTGGAATATTCAGGAGGTAATAAACTTTCTAAAATTTTTTTAAATAAAAAATTAAAAAACCTAAGAATAAAAATGTCTAAATTTATAAAAAATTATATTTATAAGAAATGATAAGGATCTTACACTTATCTTATTGTGATAGAAATACAGGAGCGGGAATTGCCGCAAAAAGAATTCATAATTGTATTTTTGATTATAATAACCCAGAAATAAAAAGTTATTTAAGATTAAATACTTATGGAACAGATAAAAAAAATATCATCTATACAAAAAAACTAATCCCAAATTTTTATAATCTTTTTAAAAAATATTTGGAGAGAATAATTGTTAAATTTATTAAATATGAGGATAATAAATTTCACTCAATTTCAGCTTTGCCCTCACTAAAACACCAAGAAATTAATAATTTAGATATTGATCTTGTACATATACATTGGGTACAACATGAAACTATTTCCATTGAAGAAATAGGTAAGATAAAATTCCCTATAGTTTGGACATTACATGATTTTTGGCCTTTTAGTGCTACTGAACATTATTTAAAAGATGATTTTGATAAGAGATATATAGAAGGATATAAAATTAAAAATATTTTTAGAATTTCTGAATATGTTGATAAATTATGTTTTCAAAGAAAAAAATTAAACTGGGGAAATAATATCAAACTTATAGCTCCAAGCAAGTGGATGAAAGATTGTTCTAAAAATTCGTTGTTAATGAAAGATAAAGCAATAACAATTATTCCAAATCCAATCGATACAAATATATTTCATCCAATAAATAAAAATAAGGCAAGAAAATCGCTTAAAATGGGAATTAAAAAAAAAGTAATATTATTTGGGAGCATTGATGGTGGAAAAGATCCAAGAAAAGGAGCCGATCTTTTACTTGATGTTTTAAAATATTTAAATGTTAATAAGGACTCAATTCAAATTGTTATTTTTGGCAAAAAAAACAAATATCAAGATTTTTTCGAAAATACTTGTTTTGAGATAAAGCATCTTGGAAAAATAAGTTCAGAGCACAAGTTATCTTATATATACTCTGCTGCTGATATATTTATAATCCCATCAAGAATTGAATCTTTTGGTCAAACAGCTGCTGAAGCACAAAGTTGCGGAACGCCTGTTGCTGGATTTGATATTGGAGGATTGAAAGACATTATCTCACATAATAAAAATGGTATTTTAATAGAACCTTTTAATACGAAGAAAATGGCCTTAGCTATTGAAAATTTACTAAAAGAAGAAGAAAAAATCTTAAATTTCTCGAAAGCCTCTAGAGAAAATGCATTGCATAATTGGGATTATAAAAAGGTTGCGAAATCCCATATAAACTTTTACAAAAATATCCTAAATTATGAGTAGAAAAAATACGATAGAAAATCTTACAATAATTACTCCTTTTAAGGATGAAAATAATATAAAACTAGAAAAGACAATTAGCTGCCTATATAACCAGAAATTAAATATATCGATTAATCACTTAATTCTATACGACTACTCTTGTAATCGTATTTCTGAGATAGAAAAAAATTATTCTCCCAAAAAAAACTATTTTATAAGATTCGTCTCTATAAATAAAAAAGGAATATATAGAGCTATAAATAAAGGTTTGGATCTTATAAATAAAGACAGTTACTATATTGTTATAGGAGCAGGAGATCTAATATTTTTCAATGATATAAAAAAAATTGAAATCAGTAATCTATTAATGTGTAAATATAAATTATCAAATGGAAATTTATATATAAATAGTCTTAGAAAACTTTATTTAGGAATGCCATATTGTCATAATGCAATTATTTTTAAGTTGAATTTCCTAAGATATTCAAACAAATATCCTATATGTGGAGATTATGATTACTTTCTTAAGTTTATTAAAAATGAGCAAATTAATCTATCCAAAAATAAATACTTTAATAAACATATTTCAATAATATTTGAGTCAGAAAGTGGGGTTAGTTCAAAATCTATCTTTAAAAAGCACTTTGAGAATTTGTTTATTATCTATGAGAACTTAGAATTAAAATTTATATTAATTTACGTATTACTAAAAATCAAAAAATTTATTATGAGGATTTATGATTAATACAGATATAATAATACCTTACTGGGATGGGTCATCCTCAGAAGATCTTAAAAATTCTCTTAACTCATTAAGAAGTGAAATATCACTTATAAATAAGTTGATAATAGTTTTAGATGGAGAGGATTCATTTTTTAAAATCAAAATTGATGATAAGGCAATAGAAGACAAGATTTTATTTATATATCTAAGAAATAACAAAGGTCCCGGATATGCTAGAAATATTGGAGCATTATTCTCTAATGCTGAAAATTTATTATTTCTTGATGCTGGAGATATGAATATAAAGAATAGAGTATGTGAACAAAATAAAGCACTTAAAAATAATTATGTTTCTGTGGGAGCAATTAAAGAGGTAAATTCACTTGGAATTTATAGAATTAAATATTCATCCAAAAATATATCAAATGCGAGAAAATTATTGCCTTATAAAAATCCATTTAATAATGTTTCTATTGCAATAAAAAGAGCATTTTTTATCTCAATTGGTGGGTATGGGGATACAAGAATTGGAGAAGATTGGGTATTAACTGGGAGATTATTAAAACAAACAGATAAAGTTAATATTACAGATAAAGTTTTTGTAATAGTAAATATTAAAGAAAATTTTCTAAAACGAAGAAGTGGAATAAAGGTTTATAATGAAATAAAAAAAAGTCTTGAGAATCTATACAATTTAGAAATAATCAATCTATATGAACTAATAATTTCAAAAAGCATCCAAAAGATATCAAGAGTTTATTTTTCAAAATATTTTTTGCCTTTAATATATAAATTAAATCGAAAAAATATTAAATTTTAAATGGAATAGCACAATTTTTTTCTAAGTAAATTCCTACCAAAAAAACTAATAAAGTCAAAGATGACATAATAACTAAATTATTTGTTTGAGAAAAAATAATTAAAATAAAAGTGCAGCCAGCATATATTAAAGAAACTTTTTCATGTTTCATACCATTTTGATTAAGTCTTTGATAAAGATGCTTTTTGTGAGGAGAAAATATATTTTCTTTATTTAAGATTCTCCTTAAGATACAAACTAAACCATCCATTAGTAAAGGTGAAGCTGTTAATATAAAAACAATTGATGAATTCAAGTCTTTATTTGATAAACTCATATAAAATAAAATAATTCCTAAAAAAGTACTACCTGAATCTCCCATGAAAATTTTTGCAGGAGACCAGTTATAAAATAAAAATATAAATAATACAACAGGAATACTAATCAAATCTAAATTATTATTTAATGAATAATTCAAAAACAAAAGTAACATATTACTCGCAACTAATCCATCAATACCATCCATGAAATTCACTAAGTTAACGAATGTTAATCCTATTAAAAAAACAATAATTGAAATAAATCCATTAGATAAATTTAGATTTAAAAAAAAATCAAATTCTAATAATAAAAAAGATATGCATAATACATTTATACTTTGAAAAAATAATCTATAGATTTGCTTTATATTGAAGACATCATCAAAAAATCCTAGAATGCTTATAGGAGCTAATAGTAATAGACTATATTTCTTATTAAAAAAAACATATATTAAGTAAATCAAAAGGAATATTATTCCTCCACTAGTAGGAGTATCTTCAAAATGAGAACTCCTTAAAACTGGTCTATCAATAATAAATTTCGAGAAATATTTACTAAAAATTTCAAAGCAAAATACAGATAAAATAATGTATAAAATTATTTCTTTTGCTATCAGCATAATTCTATAATTAAGTAGATTAATTATAATAGAAAATAACTTTAAAATTTTCAGTAAAAAAATTTCCTATATAGAAAAATTTCATTTAATCAAATGTACCTAAATAACTCACATATCTTAGTTACTATTTTATTATTACGAAAAAAATATAAATTGTGATTAAAAATACTTGGTACTTTACTTATCATCATAATCCTAAAACTCAATGGAGTACTCCTAGAGGTTTCGCTGAAGAGCTAGAGAATCAACAAATTAATTTAATAAGAAATGAAGTAAGTAATCCAAATAAGATGGAATTACCTTCAGCGAATGAAATAGAGACAAACAGTATAAAAGTAGTCCTAGTGTTCTATGCAGGATACAATGAGAAACTAAACAAAAATTTAATTAATTTTAAAAAAAATCATCCAGAAGTTATTTTAATTAATGAATTAGGTGATGAGCCCCAAACAAAAAAGCTTAATTATATCAGAGCAGCTATTTCAGATATTTCTCTTACTCCAGATTATGAATGTTATAAGTATTGGCGAGATAAAAAATTTAACTGTTATTGGTTTAATCACTGGGCTGACAGTAAGCTCTTCTATAAGAAAAATAAAGGTAAAAGAAAAATTTTCATTGGCACTTCTATGGGAAATAGAAAATATTCATTTATACTAAAATTGATACTTGGAAAATTTTTTATAAATAGATATCTTAATGACATTGAAAATACAAACTTTTATAATAACGCACAAATCTCATTTCAATTTGCAAGATGGTCAGAAATAACTAGGAGAATATTTGAATCAGGTGCATGTGGATGTTGCATAATTACCAACAAATTGCCAAAGGAAAAAATGTTAGAAAAAATTTTTACTCATAATGAAAGTATTATTTTTTATACAAACTTTTTTTCATTAATAAAACAATTATTTTTAATTTTAAAAGATAAAAAAAAGATCAAAAGAATTTCTGAGAATTCATATCATATTATTAAAAATAACCATACTGTAGAAAAAAGAGTTGAAACATTAATTAAATTAGTACAAAATTTCAAGACTGCAGACAAGGCTACTATATAACCATAAAAAGCATGCTTATAAAAATTAAGAAAATACTTCATGGTAAAAGAGTTGGAAAAAAAGGAAGAATAATTTTACTAATGGCAATGGACTCTTTTCTCATTATTTTTTCCGTCGCAATTGTATTTATAATATTAAGAAATGAAAATCTATACCCTATAATTCCTGTGAGTAAATGGTTAATACCAAGCATAATTTTGCTAGGATTACCTTTCTATATTCTTAGCAATCAATATAAAAGTCTCACAAGGTACGTAGGTGCTAAATCCTTTTTTAATTTAGGCCTAAGAAATGGAATTTTGCTTTTTTTTATTTCATTCTTTTCGCAATTTTTTGGACTACCAGTACCTTCAATAAGTAGTTGGATATTAATTTGGTTTACGCTTTCATCATTGACTTGTTTGACAAGAATTTTTGCAAGAGATTTTTTGATTAATTATGATAAATCAAAGTTCAATTTAAAAAAAATTGCAATTTATGGTTCAGGAACCGAAGCCATTCAGTTGGCAGCAGCTCTTAGGATATCAAAAAAATATGAGATTATTTGTTTCATAGATGATCTTAAGGCTCTTCAAGATAGGACAATATGGGATTTACCGATTAAATCTGTTTCTTATTTAGACAACCTTACTAACCTTGATGAGATTCTTTTAGCGAAACCAAGCTTAAATAAAGAAAACATTAGAAATATTTATTTAAAGGCTAAAAGTAAAAATATTGACATTTTAGAAATGCCCTCAATTGAAGATATTGTGAATGGACAAATGAAAATAGATTCTCTCAAGCCTATTTCAATTGAAAGTCTTCTTGGAAGAGATGAAATCAATGTAAACTTAGAATATGTAAAACCTATTATTGAAAATAGTTCGGTATGTGTAACCGGTGCTG
>Ga0066364_10000343_pt1 | contig 10656 bp, 12 predicted proteins | sample Knorr_S7_td_Surf_FD_70970 | JGI IMG/M metagenome (GOLD analysis project Ga0066364, IMG submission 70970) | Marine microbial communities from Southern Atlantic Ocean transect - Knorr_S7_td_SurfaceA_ad_6m_LV_A | ecosystem: Environmental > Aquatic > Marine > Oceanic | place: Southern Atlantic...
AAGCAATTCTAAAAGTGGCAATGCAACAGGGGCTCGATGAATTCTTTGAAGGTGTACGTATGGCGCTTGATCCCTTAGTAACTTTTGGGGTCAAGCAAGTTCCTGAAGCAACAGTAGATGGCCAAGGACTTGCTTGGGCAACATTTAAAGAACTTGCAAATAAACTTATTGATCGTAGTTTGACTGGACATGCGGCACGTGATGCAATCATATTGTGTAAGGATACTGCAACAATTGATCAATGGAATATGTTTTATCGTAGAATTCTTATAAAAGATCTTCGTTGTGGTGTTTCAGAAAAGACTGTAAACAAGATTGCTAAGGATTTTCCGCAATATTCTGTACCAATTTTTACTTGCCCTCTTGCACACGATTCTGCTAATCACGAAAAGAAAATGATTGGAAAAAAGCAGGTTGAAGTAAAACTAGATGGTGTAAGAGTTATTACAATAGTTAGGGGCGACACAAGCCATAAGCAGGCATGTAAGGTTGAAATGTTTAGTAGGAATGGTAAACAGTTTCACAACTTCGGACACATCATTGCTGAAATTGAAGCAGTGGTTAAAGAAAAACAACCACCATATGATCTAGTTTTAGATGGTGAAGTGATGAGTGCAAACTTTCAAGATCTTATGAAACAAGTGCATCGTAAAGATGGCAAACAATCTGAAGATGCAGTGCTACACTTATTTGATATGTGTCCACTATCCGAATTCCAAAAAGGTGTTTGGGATAAGCCACAGTCATTTAGGAGTCAAGCAGTAAAGGCTTGGGTAAATGAAAACAAAGATGTGTTAAAACATGTACAAACACTTGATTGGGAAGATGTGGACTTAGATACTCAAGAAGGACAGACCCGCTTTGTAGAGCTTAATAAAGCGGCTGTAGACGGTGGATATGAAGGGGTTATGATAAAGGATCCTAATGCTCCGTATGAATGTAAAAGAACACACAGTTGGCTCAAAGCAAAGCCGTTTATAGAAGTAACACTTAAAGTAGTTGCAGTAGAAGAAGGCACAGGTCGTAACGAAGGCAGGCTTGGAGCCGTTATAGTTGAAGGAGAAGATGATGGATACACTTATAACCTTAACTGTGGGAGTGGTTTCACTGACAGTCAACGTGATCAGTTCTGGACTGAGCGTAATAACCTCGTTGGTTCTTTAATAGAAATCAGAGCAGACGCAAGAACAAAGTCACAAGATTCAGACACATACAGTCTACGTTTTCCACGTTTTAAAACGTTTCGTGGATTTGAGCCTGGTGAGAAGATCTAACATTAAAGCTAATTTTAATGAATTTGGGCATGTAATTAAATAATTAGATGACCGAAACATTATTTGACAATGCTCGTAATAGGGTAGGCCAATCTTGTCCTCCAATATGGATGATGAGACAGGCAGGACGCTACCAAGCATCTTATAGAGCTTTTAAAGAAAAGTTTTCTTTTGAGCAAATGTGTAAACTACCACAGATAGCATCTGATGTCGCTATGTTGCCCATAACAGAATATGATTTTGATGTAGCTATTCTGTTTAGCGACATACTGTTCCACATAGAATCATTAGGTATTCCTTTAAAATTTGATCCTAGTCCTAAGTTTGAATTTGACCTCACAGAAGAAAACTACAAAAATCATCTGTATAAACAAAAATCTATTAACCATTTAGAATTCCAAGCTAGGGCAATCAAGAAAACAAAAGAAAAATTACCCTTCAAAAAAAATCTTGTTGGATTTGTGGGTGGTCCTTGGACACTAATGAATTATGCATGTGGACAAAGCAAGGTTAGTAATCAATTTAAAATAAAATTTATTAAAGACAATCTAGTGCCTTTATTACAAAATAGTATAAGACAACAAACCAAAGCAGGTGCAGATAGTGTAATGATATTTGACAGTGGATTACACAATATGCCTAAAGGTTTGTTTGATAAAGAGTATTGTAAGATACTTGAAGATTTAGCGTCACTCGAGAACACAGTATACTATTCTAAAAATTTACCCTACAACAGTATGAATAAATTAATAGAAATAGAATTTAGCGGAATAGGTATTGATAGTACTGTTGATCTGCCTAAAATGTTACAAAAAGTACAAAAGGGTTTTGTGCAAGGCAATTTTGATGAAACTCTTCTTATACAAAACTCTGAAACAATTTTAAGATATGAAATTAAAAAATGGTTAGATACTGTTGAAGATACTACTGGTTGGGTCTGCGGATTAGGTCATGGCATACTAAAAGACACACCACCTGCAAACGTAAGAATTTTTGTAGATATGGTACGTAATCATTTTAGATAACCATTTTTACTTGACACATCACCACCTTTGCTATATACTGCTATAAAACAACATAGGAGATTTCCATGCCATTGCCCAAAAGAACAAAAAAGAAAACAGTAAGAGCGGCACCTAGAATAAAAAGAGGTGGTAAGTTAGCTGATCCAAGTTGGGAAGGCTGGGAAGAATGGTCTGGTGAAAAGTTTCATCGCTTCAAATCAGCAACTAGAGACTTTTACTATCAAAATTTTAAACCTGCAGATCTTTATCCTTTTGCGTGGCAATGGATGGATAAAAACGGATACACAAAAGATCAGATTAAAAAAGCAAAAGCGGCGCCAGGCTATACTTTAAGTATCACTGCTTCTATTACTGCAAAAATGTTGTTGTGTGGTATGCCAGATTATAATCCAAAAGAAGCAGAATATTGGGAAAGTTTAGCAGGCACAATGGGTACGACACATCCTGCTACAGAATTTTTAAAAGTTAAGATTGAAAAAGCAATTGAAGAAGGCTCTAAAATTACAATCGTAAAAAACAAAGAAGAAAAAGAAAAGAAAAATTTATACGTTCCAACAATACAAGAACGTATCCGTGATCAAGCACAAATACAATCTGAAGCTATAGAAGATTGGTTAGAAGGCTGGACACTAGATCCTGATACGTTTGATCCTAAAGGATTTAACTTTAAAGACCATTTTACAAAAATGAGAGTTACACAAGCACATGCTCGAAAACTAAAAACTTATTATGTAGATGCTTTGGTCGATTTTGATCAACTAGAAAGATATCCTACATCAGGTCAATTGAAGAAGATGAGTGAATTGGATCAGGATCTTTGGGCACAACTTAAAGAAGGATATTCTCATATAAAAAAAGCAGATATTAAAAAATATAGAATAGCTATTGGAGAACTTATTTCTGCACTTGATTTTGTAATCGATAGTGCAAAAGCAACACGTAAACCACGTAAACCTAAAGTTTACAGTGCAGATAAACTTGTAGCTAAATTAAAATATTGCACCACAGATGAAAAATATAAACTTGCAAGTATTTCACCTGATCAAATCATAGGTGCAAATGAACTTTGGGTGTTCAATACAAAAACAAGAAAGATAGGAAAATATATTGCAAGCAATATAGATCCAAAAGGCATGCAAAGACAAGGTAGTGGACTAAGTGTTAAAGGCACAACAATTATAGGTTATAATGAAAACGATAGTATACAAAAAACATTACGTAAACCTACAGAACAATTAAAAGAATTTAAAGATGCTGGTAAAGTAAAACTTCGTAAATATATGGAAGATATAAAAACAACAGATACAAAACTAAATGGTCGTTGTAATCCTGATACAGTATTGCTAAAGGTTGTTTGATAAATATACTTGTACAGTGAAGGAACAGGTATGACCATCAGAGAAAATTTAGACGCATTAGCAACTGCTATAGAATCGCTAGAGGCTCGACCTAATAGTGCAAAGCCTGAAATATTAGATAGAGAATTGTCAGGTAATAAAATAAACGGCGGACGTATTACTAACTTTTCTAGTGCTGGAATAAAAGATAATGCAAAGGATTTTGTACTGACTATTGCAGATGATGGTATCTCTGTTGATGTAATTAAAACAAAAGTAATTGCTAATAATCTAACAGTGCAAGGCGATCTAGCTGTTACAGGCAGTATTACAGCTACAAAATTACATGTAGATGAAATCACTGCTGATGTTAGAAATGAAAGAACTAGTCCTTTAGAATTTCAAGGCGGACATGGTAAAGGTTTAATTTGGACAGGTGTAGGTCACACTAGACAGTTTACATTTCAACCAAACCCAGACAAATTGTTTTCAAGTGAACATATAGATCTAAATAGAGAAAAGTCTTATATGATAGAAGGCATACCTGTACTAGAGTTTACCAAATTAGGAGATAGTGTAACTAATAGTAAACTTACTAGTGTTGGCACACTTAAAAACTTGCGTCTCGAAGGAAGTCTTAATGTAGATGAATATGTACACTACGATGCTAACACAGAAAGATTTGGTATTGGCACACCAGAACCTAACGGACAATTAGCTTTAAAAAGTTTGGATCATGAGTTTATAATAGATCCAACAGAAGATAGTGAATTTAAAATTGGTACTTGGAGTACGACTGGCTTAGACATTATCACAGATGATACTGTAAGAATAAAAGTCGGACAAACAGGCGGCATTACTTTAATAGATAAAGTTACTGTTGAAGGTAAACTAGGAATCGGTGTTAAAAATTTTAATGATGTAGATCTTGCAGTTGCAGGACCTATAAAAGTACAAGGGCATACTGTACAATGGTTAGACAGTTTACCAACATCAGGAAATTATATCAAAGGCGATATAATATACAACTCAAGTCCACAACCCAGTGGCTATGTAGGTTGGATATGTGTACGAAGCGGCTCACCAGGTGAGTGGAATGAATTCGGACAAATTTCCCGGTGATCGATGTCCGAAGAAAAGAATTTTGTAAATAAAACAGAAAAAGAAGTTTCAGCCTGGGCATTATTAGGACGCACTGCCCCTTTTGTTGCAATGGCTGGAATGTTGTTAATTGCTTTCTTTTTCGAAAAATGGATCACAGTATACGCATTTACTGTTATTATTATCTGGGTATTAGTAAGTGTAGCATGGTGGTGGTGGGCATTAACAAAAATACTTAGAGTAGTAAGGATGATGCTAAGTACAAAAGTAAAATTCGAAGAAGTAAAAGAAGAATTAAAATCCTTAAAAAATGACATGGGCAATCGGAAACGGAGAGAGTAGGACTCAAATAGATATTAACAACCTAAATGGTATGAAGGTTGGTTGTAATGCTATTCAGAGAGACTACATAGTGGATTGTTTAGTGTGTGTTGATAGACGTATGGTAACGGAAGCTATCAAAAATAATTTTCCAAATGAAATACTAACCAGAAAAGATTGGATAGACAGATTCTATGGTGAGAATGTATCTGCGGTTCCAGATTTGCCTTATGAAGGTACTGAAAGAGTTGATGAACCCTTTCAATGGGGTAGTGGTCCTTATGCTGTTTTACAAGCATCGTTACAAAGTAAAAAAATTAAATTAATTGGTTTTGATTTATATAGTGCAACAAATAAAATCAATAATTTGTATAAAGATACTGATAATTATGATAAGAGCGACAAAGATGCTATTGATCCTAGATATTGGATCCATCAAATAGGTAAAGTATTTGAATGTTTTCCAAAAAAGAAATATAAAATTTATAATATAAAAGATTGGAAATTACCAAAAGCATGGCAATACCCTAATGTTTCAGTTGACAACATAGACAGTTTATAGTATAATAACTAATAGTATTAGGAGAAAATATGGCATATTACAGTACAAAAACTTATGGACACAATATAGGACTATCAGCAGTGTTTAGACAGCCACACGCAGATCATTCACATTGTAAATATTTGCATGGTTACAGTTTAGCATTTAAATTTACATTTGGTTGTAGTGATCTTGATAATAAGAATTGGGCAGTTGATTTCGGAGGACTAAAGCCATTGAAGAATTGGCTTGAAGATACATTTGATCATAAAACAGTTATTGATGAGAACGATCCACATCTAAATGATTTTCGAATACTTGAAACAAAAAAGCTATGTCAAATTACAGTCCTAGATGGTGTAGGTGCAGAAAAGTTTGCTGAACATGCATGGAGATTTGCAGACAAACTTGTACGTGAACAAACTGATAACCGTTGTTGGTGTGAAAGTGCAGAGTGTAGTGAACATGGTGCAAACAGTGCCATATACACACCCTTCACATGGCAAAAGACAAAATTTCCAGATGAAGATTGATAAAAGTCTATACACTAAAGAAGAATATAGAAAACTAAAGAGAGAAAAACAACAACGTAAAATTGCAAAAGCTCATGCACGGAAACTAAAAAAAGACCCTGATGCCCACCAGATAAATATTTTGTGTTTGAAACACGGTGCAAAATACGACAGCAGTTACGTTAATAAATTATTCTCAGCTTGTAAAAAGCATTGCTCTTTAGAATTTAAATTTTTCTGTGCGACAGAAGATCCGCAGAATTTATTATCTGGAATCAATGTAATTAAGTTACCAAAGAGTGCAATGTCTGGATGGTGGTATAAGCCTTGGTTGTTTAGTAACGAGTTAGAATTAAAAGGGACAATATTATATTTGGATCTTGACGTAGTTATTGCAGATAATTTTGATCGAATTTTTAGTTACAAACCAGGGCAATGGTTAATTTGTAGAGACTTTACTAGAGCAATGCGTCCACAATGGGAAAAATTTAACAGCAGTGTGATGAGATGGGAAGCCGGAGATCATGAATTTATCTATACTAATTTTATTAATAATGCCATGTCTAACATGCGTAGATTCCATGGAGATCAAGATTGGATTTGGGACCAAGGAAAAAATGTTGCCACCTACTTTCCGGATGAGTGGATTAGAAGTTGGAAGTGGGAAATAAGAAGAACAAAAAATTTTAAGCCTGGCGGCACAAGAGGCAACAGAATATTAGAACAAATAGAATCTGTCACACCCCCACCGGAATGTTGTATTTGTGTTTTTCATGGAGATCCTAACCCACATAGATGTCAAGATCCTTGGGTTGTAAAAAACTGGCACGAGTTGATATGAAATATTTTATTGCGGCACCATTTGGAAATTATTTAAAATTTAAAAATGCTATAAGTGTTAAAGGAACATTTACAGTAAATCCAAGACCTGGACGTTTTAAACAAATTTTAAAGACACTTAGATATGTAAAAACAGAAGCAGGTTGGGGATGGCGTAACCAATTAGGACTAAGAAATCCTGGTATATTTGCTGGAATGTTTAAAACATCATATAACCAAGTGTTGAGTGTTGCGGCAATTGAATCAAGCGACTGGGAAAAGATACTCATGGCAATTGGTCCTGATAGAAATATAGAACTTAATATTAGTTGCCCTAATTTAGAAACATGTAACGACACAATGAGCTGGCCTGGCTTTGATAAATTTCCTAATCATATGCGTGGAGAATTTACTATTGTAAAAATACCTCCTATTGCAGATAATAATATGGTTGACAAATTAGTTGATATGGGTTATAATTATATTCATGCAAGTAATACTGTACCAAGTACGAAAGGTGGACTGTCAGGTAAAATTGTTATGCCATACACAATGAAAATAATAGATTATATTAAGAACAAACATCCGCATGTGAAAATTATTGCAGGTGGCGGGGTGTTTACAAAACAAGATGCAGATGCATATATTGAAGCTGGTGCAGATCATATTAGCTTAGGCAGTGTAAGTTTTACACCTTGGAAGATAAAAGGTATTATTAATGGTTAGACGTATAGGTTTTGCATGCAAATACATGCATCCAGATCAGACACAAAAGAAAAAATTATTAGAAGAGATCCAGCGTCCACTAAATACACGAAGCACAACTGTTCAGTGGTTGAATAGACAAACTAAAGAAGTTGCTGAACAACGTTTATGGGATATCATGGAGCACAATATAAAGTCCTATGGTAACTTGATTGAATATGTTGGGAGTTTACCAAATGAACTTAGAATGGTTAGGCTGGGTAGTGATGTTCTTCCTGTTTATACTGAGCCTACGTGGTCTTACTACTGGCGTAAGCCTGATGTTAGAGCATACTGCGAAAAACATTTTGCGCCGATCGGGGCAAGAGCAAGGGAGCTTGATGTTAGGCTTTCTATGCATCCTGGGCAGTTTACCGTTCTTGCTTCTGATAATCCTGACATTGTTGAAAGATCTATAGAGGAGTTTGAATATCATGTTGATTGCATCAGATGGATGGGCTATGGCCAATCGTTCCAAGACTTCAAATGTAACATCCATATATCCGGCAGGCAAGGTCCAGCCGGTATTAAACACGCAGTTAACACAAGATTATCTCCGGAGGCGAGAAACACAATCACGATTGAAAATGACGAAAATAAATGGGGGATCGAAGCAAGTCTCGAGTTGGTCGACACATGTGCCCTCGTACTCGACATACACCACCACTGGGTCCGTGAAGCTGAATATATTCTTCCATCCGACGATAGATATCTACGCTTAATGGACAGTTGGCGTGGTGTACGTCCTGTAATACATTACAGTGTATCACGTGAAGATATACTCATAGATCATAATCCTTTTACGTTACCTAACATGGAGAATTTAATTGAACAAGGATATAAAAAGCAAAAACTACGTGCTCATAGTGACTTTATGTGGAATTGGGCTGTTAACGATTGGGCTTTGTCTTTTGGAGACACAGCTGATATTATGGTAGAAAGCAAGGCAAAAAACCTTGCAAGCATAAATCTATATAAATATTATAAAGGAGAACACAATGTTGAAAAAGTGGCTTGATGCAAGAATGAAAGAACGTACAACATGGGACGGAGCGGCATTAATTATACTTGGCTTGATGGTATTGTTTTTAGCACCTATTGCTAAAATTGCTGCCGGTATCGCTATTGCTTACGGAGTATGGACTATATGGCAAAAGGGATAATTCAGCTTACAGATGCCGCTAAAGACTATCTTGCAAAGGTAGGTGATCCTAACGTATCATTGACAGTAAAAGGTGGTGGTTGTAGTGGCTTTCAATATGAATGGGGAACTACTGACAAAGAAGCCACTGTGGCTAATTTATATTTAGATCCTATGGCAGAAATGTTTGTATTTGGTTGCACCATAGATTATGTAACAGAATTAGGTGGAAGCTACCTTGCTGTAAAAAATCCAAATGCAACTGCTTCTTGTGGGTGCGGAGAAAGCTTCGCTGTTTAAAGTTTTCCTATAGGTATATCACTACTAGCACTCATATTCCAAACTTGTTTTCGTTCTACACCTTTTTTCTGGGCAAACCTTTTACTATCACATTCAGCACACACGTGAAAGTAGTTATTATTTAGACGTTTGTAATCCATTTTACCTCTTTCACGCTCAAACTCTATATCACAACAATCACATTTTAGTAATACCATCGTCACATGTCTGAAATAATCATGTGTAATTCCTTTATTACTAGTGCGAGAAAATAGTCTTTTAATTTTATATTCATTCAAATACATACTGTATTTACATTCGGATTATAAAATGAAAGGATAAATATGTTTAACAAAGGTTTTCCTTACCTATTTGGAGTAAAATATGGCAAAACAAGAAGTAAATATCGGTACCGAAGGTAATGACGCTACCGGTGATAGTATACGCGAGTCTTTTCGTAAAGTAAACGAAAATTTTACAGAACTGTACGCAGTCTTTGGTGTTGGTGGGCAAATTAATTTTACAACACTATCTGATACACCTGATACATTAGAACAAAATAGAATCATTATGACTAACACAGCAGGAACTGCTGTAGTACAAAATGTTCTTGCAAGTAATAGTGCATTAGATAATACTAAAGCAGATACTATATCTTTTGATTTTAGTGTTGCAGGCAAACTTGTTATCTCCACAGCCTTTACACAACTATCAGATGACCTTTCTCCTAGTTTAGGAGGTGGACTAAATGCGGCAGGAAAAGCCATTGCAGGTGTTACTGTAAGTGATCAGGCTGCAGAAAATTTAAATAATGACCACGACGGTGATACTAGCTATACTATTGATGACTTAGTAATTACTAGAGGATATGCTGATAGGCGTTACATAGGTGCAGGATTGCCTATTCGTGTTGCAGGCGAACCAGCTAACCGCGACGGATTTGTATTAACAGTCTTACGTTATGATTTAGGTGATTTAGAATTTGCATCTGCACATGGGTTTGATAGTGGAATAAATGGTACTGCATATAAATTTAATGCAGAAGATACAGATCCAACTAATCTTGTAAGCGGAACTACATATTACATTAGATACAAAACAAATACAAAATTATCTTTATTTGCTAACCAAAACGATGCATCGCAAGAAAGTGATACTACAGCAGAAGCACAAAAAATTGTTGTTAGTGGAACTATTGCAAGTGATGATGTACACACAATTACTGATGCAGGGTTTGATGCAACTCTAACAGGTAACTTCTTATCTGATGTTGCCGTACCTAGAGACGGTGTTACTAGACGTCAAGGTGACACAATGGAAGGTGCTTTGTTCTTGCATGATCATCCAGGTGACTTAGCAGGCAGTGGTACACCTAATGGTTCAGAAGATTTACAAGCCGCAACAAAATTTTATGTTGATAACACAGCATACAGTTCTCCTGAAGTTCTTTTTGTAAGCACCAAAGGTGATGACAGTATGGCAGGTGTTCCTTCAGGTAAAGAAGGATCATCTTTTACATACGCATACAAAACAATAAATGCGGCTGCTCAACGTGCAGAGGA
>Ga0066364_10000345_pt1 | contig 10648 bp, 8 predicted proteins | sample Knorr_S7_td_Surf_FD_70970 | JGI IMG/M metagenome (GOLD analysis project Ga0066364, IMG submission 70970) | Marine microbial communities from Southern Atlantic Ocean transect - Knorr_S7_td_SurfaceA_ad_6m_LV_A | ecosystem: Environmental > Aquatic > Marine > Oceanic | place: Southern Atlantic ocean...
GATACTCCATATCAAAAATTAAAGAATGTAAAAATAAATAAACACTTACCATACAGTGAAACTACTATAGCTGAAGTTTTAAAAAATTTAGGCTATAATACGGCAATACTGGGGAAATGGCATCTTGGTGAGAATCCCTCTAATCCAATGGCTCACGGATTTGATTTGCACTTACCAAATTGGGCTAAAGGATGGCCAAATAAAGGTTATTTTGCTCCTTTTGGACTTGAGGGTTTTGAAGATTCACCTAAGGGATACTATTTAACAGATCGATTAACTGACGAGGCGTTAAAGTATATTAAATTGAATAAAAAAAATAATTTTTTCCTTTTAATGTCATATTTTAATGTTCATGACCCAATTCAAGGAAGAAAGGATTTGGTTGAAAAATATAAAAAAAAACTCAGAGGAATCAAGAAATCCTCAAATCCTGACTTTATTTTAGAAGGTAATCCTGATAACCCTAACAACCCCAAGCGAAACGACTTAAATCAAATGATATTAAGCAAAGATTTTAAAAATAAATATAAAACTTTTGATAATGATTTAGTCTTAATTAAACAAAAACAAGACAATGTTGAATTTGCAGCCATGGTTGAAAGTGTCGATCAAAGTATTGGAAAAATAATTAACGAATTAAAAAAACTTAAGATTGAAGAAAATACAATAATAATTTTTTATTCTGATAATGGGGGGATGTCAGCTTTGAATGGAACCCCTTGGAGAGAAATTCAAGAAAATGAATTAGACCAGTATTACTCAACATCTAATTTACCTTTAAGAGGTGCAAAAGGATGGTTGTACGAAGGAGGTATTAGGGTTCCATTAATAATAAAATATCCAAAATCAAAAAAAATAGGATTTGAGTGTGATTTACCTATTTCAGGAGTTGATATGTTTCCAACAATAGTAAATATGTTAAATGCATCAAAATATTTAAACAATAACTTAGATGGGATAAATATATTGCCTGCTGTTATGGGTGATAAAATTAATAGAGGGCCAATTTATTGGCATTTCCCTCATTACAGTAATCATGGAATGCAAAGCCCAGGTGGAGCAATTAGAGATGGTGATTACAAGTTACTTGAATATTTTGAAAATGGAACTTTACAACTCTATAACTTAAAAAATGATTTGGGTGAACAATTAGATCTTTCAAAAATTGAGATAAAAAAAACAATGGAATTAAAGAAAAAACTTGATAAATGGAGAACAAAGATTGGGGCTAAAATGATGACAAAAAATGAAGAATATAATCCTAATAGTAATAAAAAAATAAATCCATACAGATAATAATTAAGATGGATATAATGGATAAAAATGTAAATATAAATGACATCAGTGGGATTCAACTCTTTACTTTAATGAATTTGTTAAATGATTTTGAAAAAACAATCAAAAAAATAAGAGATACTGGATTTAAAAATATTGAGCTTTTTGGTCCTTATCCTTTTAGTTCAAATGAAACCAAAAAGGAGTGGAACAAATATAAAGAAATGTTTGGTCTTAAAAAGGACGATATTTATAATGGTTTAAACTCAAAAGAAATTTTTAATTTAATAGAAAACTATGGATTAAATGTTCCTTCTATTCATGTTGATTTAAAAACATTAAGAAATAACTTTAATGAATTATTAAATCAGGTAGTTCATTTTAAAACTAAATATATTGTCCTACCAGCTATTATGGAACCTCCAAATTCTATCGATGAGTATAAAAGATACAGTGAAGAATTTAATGATATTGGAAAAAAATTAAGTAAAATAAATATAAAATTCGTTTATCACAATCATGGATACGAGCACAAAGAAATTGATGGAATAGAACCAATGAAAATATTAATGGATTATACAAACCCCGAATATGTCAAATTTGAACTTGATGTTTTTTGGATGAATGCAGCCAGTAAAAACCCTATTATTTATTTAAAAAAATATAAAGAAAGATTTAAATTAATGCATTTGAAAGATGCAAGTGAAAAATTCGTTTTTTCTAATCATGGTCAAGGCCCGGAAGAATGGATGATGGGATTTCCTTATGTAGCAGACCCAGGTAAAGGTATTTTACCATTGAAAAAATACATAGATATTGGATTATCTAATGGGGTTGAATATTTTATGATTGAAAAAGATCTATCACAAAATCCAATCAAAACATTAGAAAATAGTTACAAATTTTTAAATAATTTATAATATTTGAAATTATTAAGAAAATACTGATTGTAACCCTAAACTGATAGAATAATTAATCAACATATATAAAAAAATGAATTTATTAATATGAGAAAAGTAAATTCAAAAAAGGTTAATAAAATTAACTTTTTTTAGTATATTATATTATGTATAAAAAAAATTAAATATTAAGTGAATTAACTAACTCAAAAATTATGAAAAATTTAATCATTTTCCTATTACTCCCAACCTTCATATTGGTTGCTCAAAAGAAAATTAAAAACGGTACTGTTTATATAAACCATCCTGGTATTGATCTCATTAATAAATTCAATAAAGCATTTGTTGAAGCAGACACTATTACTCTTAATGAAATTTTACACAAAGACTTTAAAAGACGAAATGGTATTTCTCAAGACAAGTCAGATACTGGTGACACTAAATCTCAGTTTATTCAAAAATCAATTTATTGGAATTCTAACATACAAAATTTAAGTATAATTCAAGCTAAACCTGCTTATCCAGACGCAATTGAATATAAAGAGGGTAATCAGTTATGGGTTCAAAGTTGGGATAAAGTTAATGGTTATCATAAATCTACTGGTGTTAAACTTGATGCTCCTTTACATAGATTATATAGACTCACATCTGATGCAAAAAAAATACTATGGATTGCTGAATACTTTGATACTAAAATTTATTGGGATATATGGAGCGGTGATGGAAAAGATAGAAAAAATGGGGAAATTTATATGGAACATGAAAACATAAATACTGTGAGGAAAGTAATGTATTCATTTGAATTTGGAAATTATGAAGAAGCTTATAGCTATTTTGACAAAGATGCGATTATATACGATATAAATTTACCTATTGACAAAACACTAACTCTAGAAGAAGGAATCGAAAGTGATAAAACTTTTCTAAATAGTTATGAAATTGAATCAATAGATATGAGAGGATATGTTGATTATTTAAATTATGATTGGGGAGATGCAAATTCAGCTCTGTCGTGGTGGACTTTTAGGTTAAAAAGAAAGAAAGATGATAAAAAAATTGTTTTACCAGTTCATATTCAAGATTCATTTAATGATGAAGGAAAGATAAATAGAAGGGTGCTTTATTATAGCATGAAATTATTAGAAAATTAAAACTTGATTGGAGAATGATAGGGCAAGTAATTATTATTTTTGATTTTATTGAATAACTAAAATTGTAGCCCGTAGGGGAATCGAACCCCTCTTTCCAGGATGAAAACCTGAGGTCCTAGCCGATAGACGAACGGGCCATTGAATTTAAGAATGCAAATTTACGTCTAATAATACTATTTTGCAACCATTAAATTTTATATTAATACGATTTTGCAAATAAAACCATTTGATAGGAATCTTTGCCACTATAAACACATTTTCCTGGTCCAAATTTACTTTCATAAGGTATACATCTGATTGTGGCTTTAGTCTCCTTTTTTATTTTTTCTTCAGTTTCATTTGTCCCATCCCAATGAGCATAAATAAACCCCCCTTTAGTATCAATGACATTTCTAAACTCCTTAAAATCTGATACAACAGTTATATTATTTGTTAAATTCATTTTTGCCTTGACAAATATTTGTTTTTGCATGTCATCCAAAGTATTTTGAATTACATTAGCTAAATTTTTGCTTTTTACAATTGTCTTAGAATTATTATCCCTTCTAACAAGTTCAACTTCACTGTTTTTAATGTCCCTAAGACCTATAGCTAACCTTATTGGTATTCCCTTTAATTCGTATTCATTAAACTTGAATCCTGGCTTCAATTTATCATTATCATCAAATTTAACAGTTATATTTTTACTATCTAAATCCTCCAAAATATTAATTACAAAACTTTTTATTTTCTCCAAATCATCAACATTTTTATATATGGGAACTATCACAACTTGAATTGGAGCAATACTTGGAGGTAAGACTAAACCTTTATCATCGCTATGAGACATTATCAAGGCTCCCATGAGTCTAGTTGAAACTCCCCAAGAAGTGGCCCAAACATAATCAAGTCCACCATCTTTTTTAGCATATTTTACATCAAATGCCTTAGCGAAATTCTGACCTAAAAAATGAGAAGTCCCCATTTGCAAAGCTTTTCCATCTTGCATTAGTGATTCAATGCAATATGTTTCCTCTGCGCCAGCAAATTTTTCAGATTCAGATTTCAATCCCTGAATTACAGGAATAGCTAAAAAATCCTCACAAAAATTTTTATAAATATCATTAATTAAAAGAGCTTCATCCAAAGCATCCTTTTTTTCTTCATGAGCTGTATGTCCCTCTTGCCATAAAAACTCTGAGGTTCTTAAAAAAAGTCTCGTTCTCATTTCCCATCTTACAACATTAGCCCACTGATTAATTAAAATTGGAAGATCTCTGTATGACTGAATCCATTTTTTAAAAGTACTCCAGATAACAGCTTCGCTTGTTGGTCTAACCACTAACTCCTCTTCTAATTTGGCTTCTGAGTCAACAATTAATTTTCCTTTTTCATTAGGATCATTTTTAAGTCTATAATGTGTAACTACTGCACATTCTTTAGCAAAGCCCTCAGCATTTTTTTCTTCAGCTTCAAACAATCTTTTTGGAACAAAAAGAGGGAAATAAGCATTTTGATGACCTGTTTTTTTAAACATTTCATCCAATTTAGCTTTCATTTTTTCCCAAATAGCAAATCCATATGGTTTTATGACCATACACCCCCTGACGTCAGAAATTTCGGCAAGATCAGCTTTGTTTACAATATCATTGTACCATTTAGAATAATCTGAATCTTTAGAAGTAATACCTTTATCAAATTTTTTTGGCATAAAAATTGTATATTGTAATAATAAAGCAAAGCTAATTAATTTTAATCAATGGACTCTAGATTTTTAAAACTTATAATTAGATTTTTTTCAATTTTTGTAAGCATATCACTTCTTTTCTCATGTGGTAATTACAGGTATTCGTCCTATTATGATAACGATCCAATTTATAGCTCTGTTGACAAAAAAAATAATTCTAGTGTAGGTTCAGTATACAAAGATTATTTTGATAATAAATCAAAAGAATTTTACCAAAAAGACTCAATAATTGAAAACTCAAAGTCACCCAAAGGGCCTTGGGGATCTGATACATCCAGAACTAATATTTACATGTATGGAGGTTATGGAAATTCATATTTAAGTTATGGATATCCACATTCAAGATTTAATTTTTATTCTCCTTATTATAACTATTACAGACCTTTTGGTTTTTATGGTAACAGAGGCTACTCAAATCACATATTTCACGGTTACAATCCATTTTATTATTATCCCTCTTATTATTACTTTAACCCTTTGTTTCCATATTCTTATTATAGTAACTTTTACTATCCTTACCCATACAGAAATTATGGATATGTTTCAAGAGACTACAGTAGGTCTTATATGTCAGATAATAGATACTCTAAGAGTTATAGTGATCAAAATCAAAGAAATAATGTTGTCTCTAAAGAAGAATCAAGATCAAATAATGTTGAAATTAGAAATTCATCAATCATAAATAGACTTAATTTTGGAAGAAGATATGCTATTCCTCTAGTACCTGATTTGACAAAAAACGGAAATTTAAACCAAAATAATAGTCAAATCAATGGAACAAACTCAATAGGTAGACAAAATCCTAACTTGCAACAAAAAAACATTAGATACCAAACTAGATCAAAAAACCCCTACTATTCTAATGTTGTTCCTCATACAAGTGTACCTCAAGCACCCACAAATAATGGAAGAAATAGTTATAATTATTCTAATCAAAATTATAATTCCAACAACAATTATTCAAGAAGTTATAACAGCGGTTCTTCAAATTATTCAAGAGGATCAAATTACTCTAGTGGTTCAAGAAGCTCCAGCTCACGAAGTACCTCCTCTAGATCTTCATCAAGTGGTAGAAGATAAATAATTTTCATATGAGGTTCAATTATATTAATATTTTTGTAACATTTTTATCATTATTTTCATTTAGTCTTTATTCTCAAAATTTAGAAGATTTAAAAAGACTGCTCAATAATAATAATTCAGGTACAGCAAGATTTACATCTATGGGAGGTGCTTTTATGTCTTTGGGAGGAGATTTAAGTTCTATTTCTCACAATCCCGCCTCATCATCTGTTTTTAATCATGCTAATGTCTCCTTTAGTTTAAATTATTCTGCAAAAAAAAATGAGCTAGTTTATGGTGAATCTGTTTTTGACAACACATCTTCTGATTTTGACATAAATCAATTTGGTGTCATTTTTGTTCTTAAAGAGGCAAATACTGAAAAGAATTGGTCTCAAATTAGTTTTGCTTTTAACTATAATACAAATAGTAATTACAAAAATAATTTCTTTGTAAGTAATAAAAACAGTAATCAACATATCGGTGATTATTTTCTTTATTACGCTCAAGGACTTGAATTAAATAATTTGGTATTGCTTGATAATGAAACAATTAGAGATCTTTATCAGTATCTTGGTCAAACAAATAACCTTGGATTTGGAGCCCAACAAGCATTTTTAGCATACCAAGGCTATATTATTAATCCTATTTCATCTGATGAGTTGAATACAACTTATGTCTCTAATGCAAAAATCGGAGGACCACTTAATAACGAATATTATTTTACCTCTTCAGGTTTCAACAAAAAATATACTTATAATATAAGCTCAAGATATAAAGACAATATTTATTTTGGATTGAACATTAATCATTACAAAATAAATTATGATGAAATTAGAGACTTTTATGAATCTGGATACGATTTTGATTCTAACCTTCAAAAAGTTCGATTTAGAAATAAATTAGTTTCATATGGTAAAGGAACATCATTACAATTTGGTATTATTGGTAAAATAAACAATCAAATTCGATTTGGGTTATCTTATCACTCACCCACATGGTATAAATTTTTTGACGAAACATCTCAATTTTTAATAAGTGATCATTTCAATAATGGTCAATCATTTAGAGACACAATTGATCCTGATACTATAAATGTTTTTCCTGAGTATAAAATTACCACTCCCTCAAAAGTTGGATTTGGTATTTCATTAGTTGGAGAAAATGGTCTTCTTTCAATTGAATATAATTCCTCAAAAATTTCTTCATCAATTTTTAAGGACCAATTTCCTGACTCTTTTCTAAAACTCAACAATAATATCAAAAGAGAATTTAAAAGTTTAAATAATTTTAAACTTGGAGGTGAATTAAGATTATTGCCTATCAGTTTAAGAGCCGGTTACATTATTAAAAGCACTTACAGCAAAATATATGATAATAGTTCAAACATACTTAGTCTAGGCTTTGGCCTGAATTTCAGATCTTCTTTACTTGATTTTTCTGCCCAATTTGGAAAGGTTAGAGATGTCAATAATATATTTTCTTATGGAATTAATGATGACATAAGATCAAAAAACTCATTATTTAACCTAATTGCTAGTTATACTGTCAAGTTATAGTTAGTTTAATTTACATATATAATTCATAATTGATTATCTTTGTGCTTTAAAAAAATAATATGAAAGTAGATAAATTCATAAAGTATCTAGACGAATCCCAAGATCACAATTTTACAGGATCTACAAAAACACCTTTAAGAAGTGACGCTTTTGATATGTCTGATGATGAAAAAATTTCATTAATTAAAAAAAATGTTACTGAAATACTTCACACCTTAGGAATGGATCTTTCTGATGACAGCTTAAAAGGAACTGCCGATAGAGTTTCTAAAATGTTTGTGAAAGAATTGTTTGCTGGGTTAAATCCAAAAAATAAACCTAAGTCTTCAACATTTAATAATAAATACAAATATGGTGAAATTCTAGTAGAGAAGAATATTACTGTTTATTCAACTTGTGAACATCACCTTTTGCCGATAATTGGAAGAGCCCACATTGGTTATATTTCTAATGGAACTGTAGTTGGTTTGTCAAAAATGAACAGAATAGTTAATTATTATTCAAAAAGACCCCAGGTTCAAGAAAGGTTAACAATCCAAGTTGTTGAAGAACTTCAAAAAGTATTAAATACTAAAGATGTGGCATGTGTCATTGACGCTAAACATCTATGCGTCAATTCTAGAGGAATAAATGATATAGCAAGTAGTACTGTAACTGCTGAATTTGGTGGAAGATTTAAAGAAGAGAGTAAAAAAAGAGAGTTTCTAGATTTTATAAAATTAGAAACTGAATTCTAAATGCAACAATTAAAGTTATTTAATTCATACACTGGAAAAAAGGAAATTTTTAAGCCAATAAAAAAAAACAGTGTAGGAATGTATGTGTGTGGGCCTACTGTTTATAACAATGTTCATCTTGGAAATTGTCGGACTTTTATATCTTTTGATTTAATCTTTAGATATTTAAAACATTTAGGATACAAAGTAAAATATGTTAGGAATATAACTGACGTTGGTCACCTTGAAAATGACTCTGATTTTGGTGAAGATAGAATACTAAAAAAAGCAAAAAATGATAAAATTGAGCCAATGGAAGTTGCTCATAAGTATACTATTGATTTTTATGAAACCTTGTCTTTGTTTAATGTTTTACCACCAAGTATTGAACCTACAGCAACAGGACATATAATCGAACAAATTGAACTAATTAAAAAAATCATAAAAAAAGGTTTTGCTTATGAGGTTAACGGATCTGTATATTTTGATGTTTTAAAATATGACAATAAATACAAGTATGGTACTTTAACAAATAAAAATATTGATGAGCTTTTTTCAAATTCAAGAGAATTAACTGGTCAAGGAGATAAAAAAAATCCACAAGATTTTGCATTGTGGAAAAAGGCAAAAAAAAAACACATAATGCGGTGGCCCTCACCGTGGAGTGATGGATTTCCTGGTTGGCATTTAGAATGTTCAGCTATGAGTTCAAAATATTTAGGAAATAAATTTGACATCCACGGAGGCGGTATAGATTTAAAATTCCCTCATCATGAATGTGAAATTGCTCAATGTGAGGCCGCTAACGACATTAAACCTGTAAATTATTGGTTACATGCTAATATGCTTACTTTAAATAATAAAAAAATGTCAAAATCAACTGGAAATAATATTTTACCTGGTGAGATTATTAATGGAAAAAATAATTTTTTTTCAAAATCTATTAGTGCTGAGGTTATTCGTTTTTTTATACTACAAGCTCACTACAGAAGTATATTGGATATTAGTGAAAAGGCATTACTTGCATCTGAAAAAGGTTTTAAAAAATTAGTTGATTCTCTTAGTTTATTACAGAATATTAAACCATCTGATAAGACTATTGGCTTTGACATAGAAAATTGGGAAAAACTTTGTTATGACTCAATGAATGATGATTTTAATAGTCCTATTTTAATTTCTAATTTATTTAGTGCAGTTAAATTTATCAATTCAATTAACGATGGAAAATCTTCAATTAGCGTTAATGATTTAAAGGTTTTAAGTGAAAAGATGAAGTTATTTTTCTTTGAAATATTAGGTTTAAAAATAACAAACAAATCTGATGAAAACTTAAATTCCAAGACAGATAATCTAATTAAATTAATCTTAAAATATCGAGAAAAATCAAGGAATCAAAGGGATTTTAAAACATCAGATATGATTAGAGATGACCTAGAAAAACTTGGGATTATTATTAATGATACCGAATCAGGAACAAATTACAAATCTAATTAATGAAAAAAATATTTTTACCAATAATTTTGTTTATAATACTCATATATCAAAAGTTATTGTCTCCATTAACACCTCCAAGTTGTAAATTTTCACCAACTTGTTCAAATTATGCAGTTGGTGCATTTAAAAAATATTCATTACTAAAAGCATTTAATTTGGTATTAATTAGAATGTTAAAATGTCATCCTTGGTCGAAAGGTGGATATGATCCAGTTAAATAAAAAAAGTTTTTGTTTTTAATTATGATTTACAATAAAATAAAATGGGAACCAAGTGAAACAATTTTTAAAATTGGGGATTTTGGTATTCATTATTATAGTCTAATGTTTGTTATTGCTTTTACTTTAGGCTATTATCTAATGAAAAGGATGTTCAATAAAGAAAACATTAGTGAAGAATTCATCGAACCGCTTCTAGTTTATGTTGTTTTTTCTACACTAATTGGTGCAAGGTTAGGTGAAGTTTTTTTTTATAATTGGGATTACTATAGTAACCATCTAATTGAAATTCTACTTCCTATTAGAGAAAAAGAAAATGGTGGTTTTTTATTTGGATTATTAAATAACTATGAGTTTATTGGATTCAGAGGGCTAGCTAGCCATGGAGCATCAATTGGTATAATTTTAGGTTTATATATTTATCAAAGAAAATATAACTACAAACCTCTTTTGTGGTTATTAGATAGATTATCAATTCCAGTTAGCTTAGGTGCATTTTTTGTTAGAATTGGTAATTTTTTTAATTCAGAAATAGTTGGTAAATACAC
>Ga0066364_10000346_pt1 | contig 10634 bp, 6 predicted proteins | sample Knorr_S7_td_Surf_FD_70970 | JGI IMG/M metagenome (GOLD analysis project Ga0066364, IMG submission 70970) | Marine microbial communities from Southern Atlantic Ocean transect - Knorr_S7_td_SurfaceA_ad_6m_LV_A | ecosystem: Environmental > Aquatic > Marine > Oceanic | place: Southern Atlantic ocean...
TCTTCCTTTGTAATTAGCGTTAGTCTTATAAATAACAGAGCTGATTAATTTCTCGTTTATTTTTGAAGAAAAGATTGAATCTTTAACTTCAACTGAGCTTTTTTTTCCCTCAAGATTTAATTTTTCAATTTTCATTTATTTTTTCTTTTTCTCTGGAATTTTTTTCAATTTTTCCATTTTCTCAATTTTTTCTAACATTGTAAGTTTTCTTATATTTTTAACTGATTGTTTAACTAGAACTTCAGTATTTTTTGAGCCAGGAATTGATCCTTTTAGATACATAATATCATTTTCCAAATCAGTTTTGATAATTTCAATATTTTGTTTAGTTCTCATTTTACTTCCCATATGGCCCGCCATTTTCTTCCCTTTAAAAACTTTCCCTGGATCTTGGTTTTGACCAGTTGAACCATGTGCTCTATGAGAAATTGAAACACCATGTGATGCTCTAAGACCTCCAAAATTATGTCTTTTCATTGCTCCAGCAAATCCTTTACCAATTGTTTTTGAACGAACATCAACAAATTTTGCATCTTTAAAAATCTCTATTCCAAGCTCATTACCTTCTTTGTAATTATCTAGCTTTGATACCTTAAATTCTTTTAAAATTTTTTTAGGTTCAGTATTTCTTTTGGAGAAGAAACCCTTCATTTGTTTTGAAAGTTTTGAATTTTTAATTTTTCCAAATCCAACTTGAATAGCATTATAACCTCTTTGATCTTTTGAAATTAGTTGAATTATCCTTCCTTTATCGATTTTGACAGCTGTGACAGGTACCGACTGACCAGATTTATAAAATTCTCTCGTCATACCAATTTTCTTTCCAATAAGTCCAATTTCCTGGATCATATTTTAATCTCCACGTCTACACCTGATGCTAAATCAAGTTTCATCAAAGCTTCAACAGTTTGTGGTGTTGGCTCTATAATATCTATTAATCTTTTGTGAGTTCTAGTCTCGAATTGTTCTCTACTTTTTTTATCAATATGAGGTGATCTTAAAACTGTATATCTTTCTATTTTTGTTGGTAAAGGAATAGGTCCCTTAATGTTTGCACCGGTTCTTTTAACTGTATTAACTATCTCTTCGGTTGATTGATCCAAAACTTTGTTGTCATAAGCTCTTAGTTTAATTCTAATATTTTGTTTATCCATTTGAACCTGTCTTTTTTGTAACCTCATCTTGAACGTTTTGTGGAACTTTATCGTAATGATCGAAGAACATTGAGTATTGCGCTCTTCCCTGAGACATAGATCTCAATGCATTTATATATCCAAACATATTTGCTAATGGAACCATTGCTGTGATTACTGTAGCGTTACCTCTCTGTTCTTGAGTGTTTATCTGTCCTCGTCTACTGTTTAAGTCGCCTATCACATCGCCCATATAATCCTCAGGTGTTACAACTTCAACTCTCATAATTGGTTCAAGTAATTTTAAAGTCGCTCTGTTGCAAGCTTCTTTAAAACATTGTCTTGAAGCTAATTCAAAAGCTAGAACACTTGAATCAACATCGTGGTGTAATCCATCTAGAATTGTTACTTTGTAATCAATAATTGGAAATCCAGCTAATATTCCACTGTCTGAGACACTCTCAATACCTTTTTCAACACCTGGTATAAATTCTTTTGGAATAGCGCCGCCTTTGATTTTACTTTCTACTTCTCTTCCTTTGCCAGGTTCTAAGGGTTCAATTGAAAGTTTTACTCTAGCAAATTGGCCAGCACCACCACTTTGTTTTTTGTGAGTATAATCAAATTCTGACTGTTTAAGAATTGTTTCTCTGTATGCTACTTGAGGAGCACCAACGTTCGCTTCAACTTTAAATTCTCTCTTCATTCTATCAACAATTATATCTAAATGTAGTTCTCCCATTCCTTTAATAATTGTTTGTCCAGACTCTTCATCAGACGTGACTCTAAAAGATGGATCTTCTTTGGCCAATCTACCTAAAGCTTCTCCCATTTTTTCTTGGTCACCTTTGGTCTTAGGCTCGACAGCAATTTCAATAACTGGATCTGGAAACTCCATAGGTTCTAATAAAACCGGACTTTCCTCATTTGCTAATGTATGGCCGGTAATAGTATACTTCAAACCGGCTAGTGCAACAATATCTCCTGCATTTGCTTCTTTTATATCTTCTCTTGAGTTTGCATGCATTAAAAGCATTCGCCCAACTCTTTCTTCTTTATCTTTTGATGTATTATAAATCCCTGTACCTGATTTAACTGTTCCTGAATAAATTCTGATAAATGTCAAAGATCCAACAAATGGATCGTTTGCTACTTTAAATGCAAGAGCTGAAAAAGGGGCGCTATCTTCAAATTTCATTTCAACAACATCTTCTGATCCAGGTTTTGTTCCTTTGATTGAGCCAATATCCTCAGGACTTGGTAAATAATCAACTACAGCATCTAGTAATGGCTGAACACCTTTATTTTTAAATGCAGATCCAGTTAGAACTGGAACAAAGTCAAAATTTAAACAACCTTTTCTTACACATCTGATTAAATCTTCATTTTTAATTTGATCGCCATTTAAATAGCTCTCCATTAGTTTTTCATCTTGCTCTACAGCTGACTCAACAAGTTCTTGTCTATATTTTTCACAAATTTCCTTAAGATCCTCTGGAATTTCTTTTTCTTCCCAAGCAGCTCCTAGATCCTCGTTCTTCCAAACAATCGCTTTCATTTTCACTAGATCAACAACACCTTGTAATGATGACTCAATACCAACAGGAATTTGCATTACCATAGGTTTGGCACCTAATCTATCCTTTATCATATCTACACATCTAAAGAAATCAGCACCAGTTCTGTCAAGTTTGTTTACGAAACAAATTCTTGGAACTTTATATTTGTCAGCTTGTCTCCACACAGTTTCTGACTGGGGCTCTACTCCAGCTACGCCATCAAAAACAGCTACAGCTCCGTCTAATACTTTTAATGATCTTTCTACTTCAATTGTGAAATCAACGTGTCCTGGTGTATCGATAATATTAATTCTATGATCTCTCCAGAAACATGTTGTAGCTGCTGAGGTAATTGTAATACCTCTTTCTTGCTCTTGCTCCATCCAGTCCATGGTAGCTGCGCCATCATGCACTTCACCAATTTTATGACTCTTACCGGTATAATAAAGAATTCTTTCAGTTGTAGTAGTTTTACCAGCATCAATGTGTGCCATGATTCCAATGTTTCGATACATGTTTAATTTATGAGTTCTAGGCATATTTTTTTACCATCTGAAATGAGCAAAAGCTTTATTTGACTCTGCCATTTTATGTGTGTCCTCTTTCTTTTTAATTGCTGAACCTCTGTTTTGATATGCATCAAAAATTTCATTAAAAATTTTATCAGACATTTTTTTATCTTTCCTTTTTCTTGAGGCATCTATTAACCATCTTATTGCTAGCGCTTGCGATCTTTTTGCTTTTACTTCTACAGGAACTTGGTAGGTAGCACCACCAACTCTTCTAGATCTAACTTCCACGGTTGGTTTAATATTGCTAATTGCTTGATTAAAAACCGTAATTGGTTCATCTTTTGATTTAGATTTAATTTTATCTATCGCATCGTAAACAATTTTTTCAGCTATTGTTTTTTTTCCGTCATACATTAAAGAGTTTATTAATTTTGGAATAATTACTGACTTGTATTTAGGATCAACAACGTTAAGTTTTTTAGGTGCGCTTTTTTTTCTAGACATTTTTTTTATTTACCTTTTTTTGCTCCGTATTTAGATCTTTGTTGTTTTCTCCCCGTGACACCTTGTGTATCTAGATTTCCTCTTAAGATATGATACCGAACTCCTGGCAAGTCTTTTACTCTACCACCTCTTATTAAAACAACTGAATGTTCCTGTAGATTGTGACCTTCACCAGGAATATAAGAAGTTACTTCGTGACCATTTGAAAGCCTTACCCTTGCTACTTTTCTTAAAGCCGAGTTAGGTTTTTTTGGTGTGGTTGTATAAACTTTCACACATACACCTCTCTTCTGTGGAGATTTTTCTAATGCAGGGACCCTATCCCTAGCCTTAGGCTTAGTTCTTTTTTTTCTTATCAATTGGTTTATTGTCGGCATAATAATTATATTTTGGGAGAAATACTCAAGTGACCTGTGTATGGTAGCGTTTAGTGCTACAAAGGCACTACATTCCAACCAAAATTCTTGGTGAAAAATACTATAGATTCCTGATTTGTCAAACTAAAACGAGAAATTTAATGCTGAATTTTTACTGATTTACAGGGGTTTCAGGCTGCTCAATCTTTTCTTGTTCTGCAATGAATTTTTGATCATCATCAAGGGCTTTTTTGTTCCACTTGTTCTTAATCGAGCCTGTTCCCGCTGGAACCAACCTTCCAACTATTACATTCTCTTTTAATCCAACTAATGTGTCAACCTTACCTCTGATAGCTGCGTCAGTTAGAACACGCGTTGTCTCTTGGAATGAAGCTGCAGAAATAAACGAGTCAGTTTGCAATGATGCTTTCGTAATACCCATTAGAACTCTTTCGCCAGTAGCTGGTTTTTTGCCATCTTTTTTAAGTTGTTCATTCATACTATCAAATTTAAATCTATCAATAATTTCACCTGGTAATAAATCAGAGTCACCAGATGTTTTTATCTCAACCTTTTTTAACATCTGTCTTAAAATAGTTTCTATGTGTTTATCATTTATAATTACACCTTGTAATCTATAAACTTCTTGAACTTGGTTAACAAAGTATTCTGTTAATTCTTCAATACCTAGTATTCTTAAAATATCGTGTGGTAATGGTTGTCCATCTAATAAGTATTCACCTTTTTTAATTTCTTCTCCTTGATTGAAATTAATATGTTTTCCTTTTGGAATTAAATAGTTTGAACTTTCTCCATTTGAGGAAACAATTGAAACTCTCTGTTTACCACGAACTTCTTTACCAAAAATTACCTTACCATTATTTTCTGCTATAATTGCACTATCCTTTGCTTTACGTGCCTCAAATAATTCAGCTACTCTTGGTAGACCTCCAGTAATATCTTTTGTCTTTGAAGTTTCTTTAGGTAAACGCGCTATTACATCACCAGCAAAGATTTTTTGCCCATCTTTAACTGAAAGAATTGAATCTGGTACAAGATAATATCTTGCTTCGTTATCATCTGCCTTTTTTATAACATTTCCCTTTTCGTCTCTTAGCGTAATTCTTGGTTTTAAATCTGTATTTTTTGATTGAGATCTCCAGTCAATTACAGATTTAGATGAAATTCCAGTTGTGTCATCCATTGTTTCAGAAAGTGAAACTCCATCAATTAAATCAACAAAGTTTACTATTCCACTTTTTTCAGCAATAACTGGTGTAGTATAAGGATCCCACTCACATATTTTAGAATTTTTCTTAACTTTTTCATCATTTTTAAAAAATAGTTTTGATCCGTAAGGAACTTTGTAAATTGCAATCTGTACACCTTTCTCATCCTCTAAACTAATTTGTGTATTTCTACCCATGACAATTAAATTTTTCTTTGAGTCCTCAAGAAGATTGGTATTTATTATTTTTAAAATTCCTTCGCTTTTACTTACAATTTGAGAATCTTGTTTAATTGATGCTGTTCCACCAACGTGAAAAGTTCTCATTGTTAATTGAGTTCCTGGTTCACCTATAGACTGTGCAGAGATCATGCCAATTGCTTCTCCAACATTCACCATTTTACCTCTTGAAAGATCACGACCATAGCTCATTGCGCAGACACCTTCTTTAGAACCACATGTAATAACAGAATAAACTTTTATAGATTTTACTCCAGCTGCATCAATTTTTTCACAATCTGTTTCATCAATCATGTGACCTTTTTTAATTACCACTTCGCCAGATATTGGATTTTTCACATCGACAGCTACTACTCTTCCTAAAGCTCTTTCTGATAAACTTACAATTATATTTCCACCTTCAATAATTTCAGATAAAGTAATACTTCCACGGCTTTTACAGTCACAATCTTTTTTAGTTACTGTTAAATCCTGCGCGACATCACATAATCGTCTTGTTAGATAACCTGAATTAGCAGTTTTTAAAGCAGTATCAGCTAATCCTTTTCTAGCACCGTGAGTTGAATTAAAGTATTCAAGAGCAGTTAAACCTTCTTTAAAATTAGATGTAATTGGTGACTCAATAATTTCACCTGATGGTTTTGCAATTAAACCTCTCATACCAGCTAATTGTTTCATTTGTGCAGCCGAACCTCTTGCACCAGAGTCAGCCATCATGAAGACAGAATTAATATCTAATCCTTTTTCGGATTTGTTAGTTGCCGATATTCCTTTCATCATTTCAGATGCAACTTTGTCAGTGCATTTAGACCAAGCATCAACAACTTTATTGTATTTTTCACCTCTGGTAATTAAACCTTCAGAATATTGATTTTCGTAATCTTTGATTAATTGTTTGGTTTCATCAATCAATTGTTCTTTATTATCCGGTATAATTAAATCATCTTTACCAAAAGAAATACCTGCTTTAAACGCATGCTTAAATCCTAAATCTTTCAATTTATCACAGAAAATTACAGTGCTTTTTTGACCTGTGTATCTAAAAACAAAATCAATTATTTCTGAAACAACTTTTTTAGGCAAAACTCTATCAATTAAAGAAAATTTGATATCTTTATTTTTTGGTAAAAGATTTGCCAACAAAAATCTACCAGCTGTACTAGTATGTTTTTCAAATACTTGATTGCCTTTTTCATCGACTGTTTCAAATCTTGATATAATCCTAGAATGTATTTTTATCTTTCCAGACTCTAAACCTTGCTCAATTTCAGAATTATTTACAAAATAACCCTCAATTTTTTTCTCTTGATACGGTGGGAGAGACAAATAATAAATACCAAGAATCATATCTTGACTTGGAACTATAATTGGCTTCCCGTTGGATGGACTTAAAATATTGTTCGTAGACATCATTAAAACTCTAGCTTCTAATTGAGCTTCTAAACTTAATGGAATATGAACTGCCATTTGGTCTCCATCAAAATCAGCATTGAATGCAGCACAAGTTAGAGGATGCAATTCAATTGCATCTCCCTCTATCAATTTAGGTTCAAAGGCCTGGACACCTAGTCTATGAAGCGTTGGTGCCCTGTTAAGTATAACGGGATGTTCCCTTACAATAACTTCCAAAGCGTCCCAAACAGCATTAGTTTCTTTTTCAACTAGTTTTTTAGCTTGTTTAATTGTTGAGGCTAAACCAAGTTTATTTAATCTTGCATATAAAAAAGGTTTGAATAATTCTAGAGCCATTTTTTTCGGCAAACCACATTCATGAAGTTTAAGATCTGGACCAACGACTATTACTGACCTTCCAGAATAATCTACTCTTTTACCTAAAAGATTTTGTCTAAATCTTCCTTGTTTACCTTTAAGCATTTCTGCTAAAGATTTGAGCGGACGTTTTCCAGTACCAGTAATTACTCTTCCTCTTCTTCCGTTATCGAATAGTGCATCAACAGATTCTTGCAACATTCTTTTTTCATTTCTAACAATTATATCAGGAGCTTTTAGATCCATTAATCTTTTAAGTCGATTATTTCTATTAATAACTCTTCTATATAAATCATTTAAGTCTGAAGTAGCAAATCTACCTCCATCTAATGGCACTAAAGGTCTTAGCTCTGGTGGTATCACAGGAATTACTGTTAAAATCATCCACTCAGGTTTGTTTCCAGTCTTAATAAATGAGTCAATTAATTTTAACCTTTTAATTGATCGCTCTTCTGAAACTTTAGACTTTGTTTCATTAATATTTTTAACAAGAATTTCTCTTTCTTGTTCTAAGTTTATATTCTTTAGTATTTCTAATATAGCTTCTGCTCCAATACCTGCAGTAAAAGACTCATCACCATATTCATTTTGATATTTTATTAATTCATCCTCAGATAATAATTGGTTTTTTTTTAAACCAGTAAGGCCAGGTTCAGTAACTATAAAATTTTCAAAGTAAAGAACTCTTTCAACTTCTTTAAGTTTCATATCGATTGCTAAAGAAATTCTACTTGGTAAAGATTTAAGGAACCAGATGTGTGCTACTGGTGTTGCAAGGTTAATGTGGCCCATCCTTTCACGTCTGACATTTGATTTAGTTACTTCAACACCACATTTTTCACATATAATACCTCTGAATTTCATTCTCTTATATTTTCCACATAGACATTCGTAATCTTTTATTGGTCCAAAAATTCTTGCACAGAATAAACCATCCTTTTCTGGTCTAAATGTTCTATAGTTAATTGTTTCAGGTTTTTTTATTTCACCATATGTCCATGACTTTATTTTTTCAGGACTTGCTAATGAAATTTTAATACTGTTAAAATTCTGCGAGTCTGATATCTCCGTATTTTTAAATAAATCTTTAAGTTCTTTTCTCATAATTAATTTAGCTCAACATTTAATGCTAAAGATTTAATCTCTTTAACTAAAACGTTAAATGACTCAGGTATTCCTGACTCAAAATTTTCCTCACCTTTTACAATAGTCTCGTAAACTTTTACTCTTCCAGCAACGTCATCAGATTTTACTGTAAGAATTTCTTGGAGTGTGTAAGAAGCTCCATAAGCCTCTAAAGCCCATACTTCCATTTCACCAAATCTTTGACCACCTAATTGAGCTTTCCCTCCAAGGGGTTGTTGAGTTACTAAACTGTAAGGCCCCGTAGATCTAGCATGAATTTTGTCCTCAACGAGGTGATGTAATTTTAACATATAAATAGTTCCAACAGTCACATCTCTATCAAATTTTTCTCCAGTCCTTCCATCCCACAAAGGAGTTTGACCAGTCTTAGGTAGATTAGCTAAATCAAGCATCTCTGTTACATCCTTTTCTTTAGCACCATCAAACACTGGTGTGGAAATAGGAACACCGCTCATTAAGTTTTCACATAAATCAGAGAATTCATTTTTAGTTAATTTTTCTATAGAATTTTCTAATATTTCTTTTCCATAAACAGATTTAAGAAAATCTTTAATTTTTTGCGACATTTCCAATTTTTTTTGATTTTGATTAATTAAATTTTTAAGTTTATCTCCAAGTTCTGTACAAGCCCAACCTAAATGTGTTTCTAAAATTTGACCAACATTCATCCTGCTCGGTACACCCAAAGGATTTAAAACAATGTCAACTGGTTTTCCATTCTCTCTGTAAGGCATATCTTCTACAGGAACAATTTTACTTACTACTCCTTTATTGCCATGTCTTCCAGACATTTTATCACCTGGTCTTAATCTTCTTTTAATTGCTACAAAAACTTTAACCATTTTCATTACACTTGGTAATAAATCATCACCTTGCCTTATTTTTAGAACTTTATCTTCAAATCTTTCTTTAATATCTTGGCTAGCATTTTGATATTGTTCTCTCAATTTTTCTAATATTTCATTTTTACTTACATCTTTAACATTCATTTTAAAAATTTCTGATATTGGAATTTCATTTATATTATTCTGATCTAATATATCTCCCTGATTCAAATTCTTAATTTTTTTGGAAAGTTGTGTACCTGATAAAATTTGTGCTGCTCTTTGTTTTATGCTTCTCTCAAGAATTTCTTCCTCAACCAACTTGTCTTGCTGAACTAGATCTATTTCAGCTCTTTCAATCGTAATTGATCTCTCATCTTTTTCTATTCCGTGTCTGTTAAAAACTCTCACATCAACTATTATGCCACCACTACCACTTGGCATCTTTAAAGAAGTATCTGTTACATCAATAGCTTTTTCACCAAAAATTGATCTCAATAGTTTTTCCTCAGGACCAGATGCTGTGTCACCTTTGGGAGTAACTTTACCTACAAGTATGTCCCCTGGTTTTACTTCTGCCCCGATATAAACAATTCCAGATTCATCTAAGTTTTTTAAAGCCTCTTCATTAACGTTAGGTATATCTCTTGTAATGTCCTCCTCGCCGAGTTTTGTATCTCTCGCCATAACTTCATATTCTTCAATATGCACTGAAGTAAATACATCGTCCGTTACACATCTTTCTGAAATAAGTATTGAATCTTCAAAGTTATATCCTTGCCAAGGCATAAAAGCCACCGTCACATTTTTCCCAAGAGCTAACTCACCAATTTTTGTTGAAGGCCCATCTGCAATAATATCTCCACGTTTCACTTTATCTCCAACTCTAACTAGAGGTTTCTGATTTATACACGTATTTTGATTTGATCTTTTAAATTTTTGTAAATTGTAAATATCAACTCCCGATTTTGAAAAATCAGTTTCGCTCGTTGCTTTAATTACAATCCTTTTTCCATCAATTTTGTCAACTATCCCATCTCTTTTAGCTACAATCGTTACACCTGAGTCTAAAGCCACATCACTTTCTATGCCTGTACCAACTAAAGGTGACTCTGGTTTTAAAAGTGGTACCGCTTGTCTCATCATGTTAGAGCCCATAAGTGCTCTATTGGCATCATCATTTTCTAGAAAAGGTATTAAAGAAGCAGCCACAGATACTAATTGTTTTGGAGAAACATCAATATAGTCAATATTCTCAGGTTTAGATAAGATAAAATTTAAATTTTGCCTACTTGAGACTAAATCTTCTGTAAATTTCCCGTTCTTATCAACTTTTGAATTAGCTTGTGCAATAGTAAACTT
>Ga0066364_10000348_pt1 | contig 10630 bp, 12 predicted proteins | sample Knorr_S7_td_Surf_FD_70970 | JGI IMG/M metagenome (GOLD analysis project Ga0066364, IMG submission 70970) | Marine microbial communities from Southern Atlantic Ocean transect - Knorr_S7_td_SurfaceA_ad_6m_LV_A | ecosystem: Environmental > Aquatic > Marine > Oceanic | place: Southern Atlantic...
ATGAATGATTTAATTAGGCCTGCTTTATATAACGCCTATCATAATATCATACCAATACAAAAAAATAAAAAAATAATAAAAAAAATTCATAATTTTGTAGGACCCGTCTGTGAAACATCAGATCAGTTTTTAACTGTCGGGAGTTATAATAAATTAAAAGAGGATGATATTTTAGCAATATGTGATGTTGGTGCTTATGGTTCAGTTTTATCCTCTAATTATAATCTTAGAACTAGACCGTCTGAAGTTATTGTTGATAAATCTAAAATTAAGTTAGCTAAGAAAAGACAAAGTATATTAGATATTATTTAGATCTTTAATGATAAGAATTATATTTACAATTTTTTTCTACCTTGGTGTAATAACTGTTTGCACAATATTTTTACCGTCGCTAATTTTACCACAGAAAGTTTCTTTATATGGAGGTAGAGTAATTGGATTATGGTCTAAATTTTGTTTAAAACATTTATTATCAGTTGAAATAGTCATCCAAGGGCAAGAGAATATTATTAAAGATGGAAAATTTTTTATAGCTTGCACTCATCAATCAGCTTTTGAAACTTACTTTTTACAGGTAATTTATAAAAATCCTTTATTTATACTTAAAAAAGAACTAACGAAAATTCCAATATTTGGATGGTATTTAAAAAAAATCGGTTCCATTGCAGTTGAAAGAGACAAGGTAAGTAAAGAAAATTTAGGTTTTATAAATAAAATCAAAAAAAATTATGAACAAGGTTCTCGACCAGTTATAATTTTTCCTCAAGGAACCAGAAAAGATTTAAAAGATAGATCTCCTTTTAAGAGGGGTATAATAAAAATTTATAGTCAATTAAATATTAAGTGCCAACCTATAGTGCTTAACTCAGGAGCTATATGGCCAAAAAAAGGAAAAATGTCTAACAAAAAAACACTATACGTCTCAATTTTAAAACCTATTGATCCGGGAATGGAGGACGATCAATTTATCAGTACTCTTCAAAATAATATGTATAATGAGCTAGAGAAGTTTATCTAACCTTTCATCGGCATTACAACATATAATGTATCAAAATCAGATGGATCTTTAATAAGTGCAGGAGATCCAGTATCTTTTAGATACATCTCAATCTTTTCTCCATCAAGCTGTGAAGCAATATCTATTAGATATCTCGAATTAAAACTTATATCAAGATCATGATCAAACTTCACTTGTAAATTTTCTTTTCCATCACCACTATTAGTATTATTTACTGACAGATCAAGATTGTCTTTAGATAATTTAAATTTAACTCCATCTTTTTTATCTAAAGAAACTGATGCAACCCTATCAACGGAGTTCAAAAATTGTTTTAAATTCACCTCCAGTTTTTTTTGGTTTTCTTTTGGAATAACTTGGACATAATTTGGAAATTTGCCATCTATCAATTTTGATATAAGAATACTGTTATTTAACTCAAATTTAATTTTAGATTTAATATTTGAAATTTTTACTTCACCTTCAAAATCTTCCAATAAAGAGCACATTTGAAATATGGTTTTTTTTGGAAGAATGACTGGTTCAAAGTTTATTCTATTCTTAAGTTTAATTTTAGAAACTGACATTCTATGACTGTCTGTTGCAGCTGCAGTTAAATATGGTTTTTCGTTTATTATTGTCATATGGATAAAAATACCACTTAAGTAGTGCCTAGTTTCATCGTTTGAAATCGAAAATTTGCATTTATTTAACAATTTAAGTAAGTCTTTGGAATTAACAAAAAATTCATTTTCATTAAAATCCTCATCAGTAAGCGGAAATTCTGATGCGTTTATGCAATTAAGATTGAAAACTGAGCTCTCAGACTCTAAATTTAGTTTTGACTCTCCCACATTTGTAAAATTAATTTTTTTTCCTGGAGAAATTTTCCTAACGATATCATACATAATTGATGACGATGTCGTCGTCTTTCCCTCTTCAAAAACTTCCACATTATTTATAGTATGAATAAAAATCAAATCAAGATCAGTAGCAGTAAAAGTTAATTTTGAATTTGAAACATTTAATAATACGTTAGATAAAATTGGTAAAGTACTTCTTTTTTCTATAACGCCTTGGCAATAATTTAATGAATTTTGTATATCCTGCTGATTTGAGCTAAATTTCATTATTTTTATTATAAAGAATTTTATTTTTTAAATTATCAATATTTAATGATAAATCATTATCTTCTTTTCTTAACTTTTCTATAGTTTTTACAGAGTGTATTACTGTTGTATGATCTCTATTTGAAAACGCTCTGCCAATCTCTGGTAAAGATTTTGACGTTAATGATTTTGACAAATAGATTGCGGTTTGTCGGGGTCTGACTAAATATCTTGATCTTCTTGAAGACAACATTTCGTTCTTGCTAATTTTGAAAAACTTACATACCTCTGTTTGTATTAAGTCAATAGTAACATTGTTTTCAGGTAAATTTAATAAGTCTTTTAGAATAATCTTTGTTTCAGATAAATTTGGAACCTTATTATAGATTTTTGAAAAAGATACTATTCTATTTATTGCCCCAACAAGTTCTCTAATGCTAGTTTTTATTTCATTACTTAAAAAATTTTTAATTTCCTCGGTTATAATTAATTGTTCAGAATTAATTAATGTTAGTTCCTCAGACTTAGTATTGATTATTTTTTTACGTAATTCGTCATCTGGGGATTGTATATCAATAACTAATCCGCCAGAAAATCTTGATTTAATTCTCTCTTGTATTCTAACTAATTTATTAGGGGGACGGTCTCCAGATATAACTATTTGAGAACCTTTTTCTTTTAGTGCGTTGAATGTATGAAAAAACTCTTCCTGCATTGCTTCCTTACCATTCATAAATTGAATATCATCTATCAATAATACATCTGAATTTCTAAAGTAATCTTTAAATTTTACCATATCATTGGATTTTAAAGATTTTACAAATTGATACATAAATCTTTCAGCTGATATAAACATTACTTTTTTATTATCTTTGAAATTGATACCTATTGCATTTAACAAATGCGTTTTTCCCATTCCAACACCACCGTAAATATATAAAGGATTATAATATGCAACATCTTCAATAACTTTTTTTGAAGCCTCATAAGCGAGTTTATTGCTTTTACCAGTCACAAAATTTTCAAATCTTTTGTTTGAATCGAACCTGTTGTATTGAAGATATGAGTCTTTAATAAATGATATATTGTTATTTTTCGATAGGAAATTTTGATTAACTGTATCAAGCTTCTTATTAGATTTATTTGAATTATGATTTATTGAAAACTCAATTCTAATTAATTCTTTTTTCTTCAATTTTATAATCTGAAGAATTTGATCTAAATATCTAGATGTTATCCAATCTCTAATGAACCTAGTTGATACGGAAAGTAAAATATAATTTTTATGTTCCTCAACAAAATCTATTTTTTTAAGCCAACTCTCATAAATTTCCACTCCAAATTTTTCTTGAAATAAAGATTGAACTTCATTCCAATTTATTTTTGTTTGATTATCATTATTAAAATTTTGATCTAAAGAATTGTTCATTGAGAATCCCAACTAATTCTTCTCAGAAATTTATTCAATAAAATAATATTGAATTCAAAAGAAATTTAAAATCTGCACTTGTAAAATTTTTAGGCGAAGTCAATATGTCCTTAAAAAAAATATACTAAAACATGTATAGTAAAATAATATTTACTTATTTTTATAAAAATTAAACAACATGTTGTTCAAATCTCTAAATTTAATTTATATTTTGTGTCAACCTGAAATTAAATATATATTTAGTTGAAAGATAAAATACTAAAGAAATTTATTTAAATTATTTTAATTAAGAGAATTAAGACTACTTTGAGTTGATTATTTACTTAACTAAAGGTTGTTAATTTTTTTTGTCAATCTGGAAATATTTCTTGACGCATTTTGTCTTTTTATAATGCCTGTTTTAGCTATTTTCATTAATTCTGAATTTAATTTAGGAAGATAACTTAATGCCTCCTTTTTATCTTTTTTTTCAATTATTAAATTCATTTTTTTTAAAGCTATTTTAAATCTCGATTTTCTCGATCTATTAACAAGTGTTTGTTTAGATATACGTCTAATACGTTTGATAGCTGATTTTGTGTTTGCCATTGAGGCGCTATATACCCCGCAAATAATTAAGGGTCAATAAAATAATAAATTATTTTTGGCAATTTTTGCAATAAAAAGTTGATCTATTTGATATTAAGATTTTTTCAATTTTATAATTACATTTTTTGTTGTTGCAGGTTTCATTCTGCCTATCATAAACCTTGAACTCTTTTTGAAACAAACCTTCCTGGCCAACTATATTTTTAAAATCTCTAATCGATGAACCACCTTTTAATATAGCATTTTTAAGAACAATCTTAGAATATTTATACAAATTCTTTATTTGATATAATTTTAATTTCTTACCAAGTATTAGGGGATTAATTCTTGAGGAAAACAAAATTTCACTAGCATAAATATTACCAATACCTGAGACAATTTTTTGATCTAAAAGAATATTCTTTATATTTTTGTTTCTTTTTTCTATTTTTTTTTGGAAATCAGTAAATTTAAAATTTATATCCAAAGGATCTAAAGCATATGAGCTGAGATAATTTTTTAAACTTATATTATTTTCAAAGAACTTAATAAATCCAAATCTTCTTGGATCATTATAAATTATTTCAAATTGATCAAAAACAAATATTAAATGATTATGTTTTGATGGTAAGTTTTTATCTTTATAAAAGCTCAAATTCGTATTATTTTTCACTCCCTGCCTAAGCAAATGTAACGTACCACTCATTCCAAAATGAATAACCAGAAACTTTTTGTTTTCTAGCTCAAGAATTAAATATTTTGCTTTCCTATAAAGTGAAATAATTTTTTTATTTTTTAATTTATTTTGCAAAAATTTATCAACTTTAAATCTTAAATTTCTATTATTTATGATAATAGTTAAAATTCTTTTGTATTTCACACTTTTTTCAAGTGACTGTTTGACAATTTCTACTTCTGGCAATTCTGGCATTAACTACTATATTACATTTATAATTTTAAAATGTCCGAAAATTTACAAAAAAATAGAAAACTTGTTGAGCAAGTATTTAATAAAGTTTACGACAAATACGATCTAATGAACGATATTATGTCACTAGGAAGTCATAGAATTTGGAAAAAAAATCTTATTACTATGATGAACCCGACAAAAGGTCGAACACTGATTGATGTTGGATGTGGTACAGGTGATATCGGTGAATTATTTTCAAAAGCTACATTAAATCAGTCAGAAATATTATCTGTGGATCCTAATAGTAAAATGATTGCTAAAGCAAAAATTAAACATAAAAAATATGAAAATATTAAATGGAAAGTATGCAAGGGAGAAAGTTTAGACGTTAAAACAGAATCTTTTGACTTTTATACTATCAGCTTCGGGTTAAGAAACACAGGTGATATTAAAAAAACTATTTCCGAGGCCTATAGAGTACTTAAAAAAGGTGGAAGATTTTTTTGTTTAGAATTTTCTAAAATAGATAACGAAAATCTAAATTTTTTATATCAACAATACTCAAAATTTATCCCAAAAATTGGAAAGTATATTGTAGGAGATAGTCAACCATACGAATATTTGGTGAAAACGATAAACGAATTTTTAAATCAAGAAGAACTATTAGAATTAATAAAGGATCAAAAATTTGAAAATTGTAGTTATAGAAACTTAAGCGGTGGAATAGTCTCGATTCATAGTGGTTGGAAAATATAATGATTAAAAGAATTATTACATTATTTAAAATCGGAAGAGTACTTGCTCAATCAGAAGCCTTGAATATCATTTATAAATTTCATAAGCCTCCTGCAATTATTAAATTTATTTTTCTTATTTTCTCGATTTCCTTAAAAAAAAATGAGAATAAAAATCCAGTACTAAATGAGTCAGAGAGATTATGTACATCAATTCAGAGCATGGGCACAAGTTTTATAAAATTAGGCCAATTTTTATCAACAAGACCAGATATTATTGGAGATGATTTGTCACAAAAGCTAGAGAAGTTACAAGACAGAGTTCCACCTTTTGAAAATTCAAAAGCAAAACAGATTCTCAAAGAAAATTTAGGAGAAGAAAACTTTAATTCAATATTGAATTTAAGTGAACCTATAGCTGCTGCTTCGATTGCACAAGTACATAAGGCACAAATTAATGACAATGGTATTATTAAAGATGTGGCAATCAAAATTTTAAGACCAGATATAAAAAAAGAATTTAATGAGCAAATAGATGCTTTAATGTTATTTGCATATTTAATTGAAAATCTTGTAAAAAAAACAAAAAGATTAAGACTTGTTGAGGTTGTATTTTTGTTAAAGCAAATTACAAATCACGAAATGGACTTAAGATTTGAAGCTGCAGCAGCAAATGAATATGCAGAAAATACCAAAAATGATGTTGGCTTTGAGGTACCTAAAATTTATTGGAATTTTACAAGCGAAGAAGTTCTAACTTTAGACTGGATAGATGGAATTTCAATAAGAGAGAAGGATAACTTGCTAAAAAATAAAATAGATATCAATAGAATTGCATCGGATATAATCCAACATTTTTTAAGACATGCGGTGCGTGATGGATTTTTTCATGCTGACATGCATCAAGGTAACTTGTTTATAAATAACAATGGACAAATAGTTCCTGTAGATTTTGGTATTATGGGAAGAATTGATAAAGAAAATAGAAGATTTCTTGCTGAAATTTTATATGGTTTTATTAAAAGAGATTATAAAAAAGTTGCAGAAGTTCATATTCTTGCAGGCTTGGTCCCTAGAGAAACACAATTAGAACCCTTGTCTCAAGCGCTTAGATCCATCGGTGAACCAATTTTTGGTCAAAAAGTAAAAGATATTTCTGGAGGAAAATTATTAAAACAATTATTTGATATTACTGATAAATTTAATATGCAAACCCAGCCTCAATTATTAATGCTACAAAAAACTATGGTAGTTGTGGAAGGTGTAGCAAGAAAATTAAACCCAGATACAAATATTTGGGAAACTTCTAGACCCGTCTTGGAAAAGTGGTTGAAAGAAACAAAAGATCCTTTAAGCAATATAACAGAAACTTTAAAAGAAACAGCTGAAACACTAAAAAGACTTCCAAACTTGCCGGAAGTAATGGATAAAGCTAACCAGGCATTGTCATTTCTTGCTAGTGGTCAAATACCCCAAAATTCTAACTCTTATTCAGCCTTAAATGAGAAAAAACAAGAAATGAAAGCTTTTAGAAACCAAAGTATTATTGGTTTTTTATTGCTTGTGTTTTTTAGTTTCTTAGTATTTTAATTCTTGTGATGAACTTTTTAAATAACAAAAAAATATTATTAATTATTTGTGGTGGCATAGCTGCTTACAAGAGTTTAGAATTAATAAGATTATTTAAAAAACAAGGTGCAGAAGTTAAAACAATTTTAACAAAATCAGCCTTGGAATTCATAACTCCGTTATCAGTTACATCATTATCTCAGAATAAAGTTTATACAGATCTATTTGATCATGAAAATGAAGCTGAAATGGACCACATTTCTTTATCTAGATGGGCAGATGCAATAATTGTTTGTCCAATAACAGCTAATACAATATCAAAATTAAGCAATGGTTATTCAGATGATCTTGCCTCAACAGTTGTAGCGGCTTCGAATAAAAAAATTTTTTTAGCACCAGCAATGAATGTAAGAATGTGGGAACACCAAGCTAATAAAGATAATATTTCTAAATTAATAGAGTTCAAATACGAGATAATTGGTCCAGAAATTGGGGAGATGGCTTGTGGTGAATTTGGTGAAGGAAAACTTGTTGAGCCTATAGAGATTTTACGTAACATTAATAGTTATTTTCATAATTTAGAAATAAACAATAAAATTAAAGCTTTGGTTACCGCAGGTCCAACTCAAGAAAAAATTGATCCTGTTCGATACATATCTAATAGATCAAGTGGACTTCAAGGTTATGAAATAGCAAAATGTTTATCAGAAAATGGATTTGATACAACTTTAATTTCTGGACCTACGAACCTCAAAGAATTATCAAATGTCAAAACAATTAAAGTCAAATCTTCAGACGAAATGTATAATGAAACAATTAAAAATTTACCAGTAGATGTTGCAATATTTACTGCTGCAGTCTCTGATTTTAAAGTTAAAGAAATTAGCTCCCAAAAAATAAAAAAGTATATGGGTTTAGAATTAAATTTAGAAAAAACTAAAGATATATTAGAGTATGTCTCAAAACATAATTCTTTAAGACCAAAAAAAGTTATCGGTTTCGCTGCAGAAACAGAAAATTTAGATGACAATGCACAGAAAAAATTGGTTGAAAAAAATTGTGATTGGATCATTTCAAATGATGTTAGTAGAGATGATATAGGCTTTGGTTCAGAAATGAATGAAGTTTCAATTTATTATAGTAACAACAAAATTGAAAAAATAAAAAAATCAAAGAAATCATTAATTGCAAGTCAAATTGTTAAAAAATTAATAAATGAACTGAATACAAATAATGGTAAAAGTTCAAATTAAAAAACTAAATTCAAAAGTAAAATTACCTAAATATAAAACCGATGGATCTTCTGGTGTTGATTTACACGCTTTTTTGGATATGGGAGATATTTCAATAAATCCAAATTCATCTAAAATTATACCAACAGGCTTAGCCGTTGCGATACCTATGGATTGCGAGATACAAATAAGACCAAGATCGGGTCTTGCAGCTAATTTTTCAATAAGTGTTTTAAATACACCAGGTACAATTGATAGCGATTATAGAGGGGAAATAAAAATAATACTTTATAATCACGGTAAAGAAAAATTTATAGTTAAAAATTCAGACAGGATAGCTCAAATGGTATTAATGCCTGTCTTAAAATTTGATTTTGAAGAAGTCTCAGAATTATCAAATACAATTCGAGGATCTGGTGGTTTTGGTTCAACTGGAAAATGAGTATTTTTTCAAATAAAGATTTGATTGAGAGATATTCAAGACAAATAGTTTTAAAAAAAATTGGTTTCGAAGGACAAAAGAAAATTCTTTCTTCAAAAGTTTTTGTTGTCGGCGCTGGTGGATTAGGATGTACTGTAATTGATCAGCTAGCAAGAGCAGGTATAGGGGAGATTGCCGTAACAGATTTCGATAAAGTTACTTTATCTAATATACATCGACAAGTGTTATATAATTCACAAGATTTAAATAAGTATAAAGTAGATGTTTTAAAAAAAAAAATTAAAAATATTAATTCTAAAATAAAGTTAAAAATATATAAAAGCAAAATTAATAAAGAAAATATAAAAAAATTCCTTAAAAACTATCAGATAATCGTAGACGGTTCTGATAATTTTGAAACTAAATTTTTGCTTAATAAATATTGTTTAAAATTGAGAAAGAGACTTATCGTAGGATCAATTAATAAATTTGATGGACATGTTTTTTCACTAAACTTTAAAAATAATAAATCTGCTTGTTTAAAATGCTTTTATCAAGAGATACCAAATAGCAATTTATTAAATTGTGAAACTGAAGGGGTTGTAGGCACTACAGCGAATATAGTTGGATCTATCCAAGCAAATGAAGTGCTAAAAATTATTTTAAATTTAAAGGAAAATTTATATAATTCTATTCTGATTGTTAATATTCTAGATCTCAGCTTTAGAATTTCAAAATTTGAAAAAATTAAAAAATGTATATGTGGAAGATAATAATAATTTCGCTTTTTTTTACTACATTTCTATACGCCTCAGAGGTACGTTTTCTGATGCTTAAAAATGATAAAGTAAATGTAAGATATGGACCAGGATTTAAATATCCCATAAAATTTATATATAAAAAAAGGTTTCTGCCAGTCAAGGTTATCGACAACAAAGAAAATTTTAGAAGAATAATTGATCATAAAAACAATAGTGGCTGGATACATGTTTCTCAATTAAAAAAAGTAAATTCTTTGATAGTTTCTGAGGATACAATTTTGTTTTCAAAAGCTTCTAAATTTTCTAAACCTTTGGCAAAATTAGAGAAGGGGAAATTATTAATAGTAAAGAAGTGTCAAGAAAACTGGTGTAAAGTCAGCGACGAAAATTATTTAGGGTGGATTAATACTAATAATGTTTGGGGTAAAAATTAATTTTACTTCTTTGCAACTTTGCTTGCCCAAAATTTATCTAACAAAAAATACCAAATTGAATTAGCTAGGGGTTCAACGATTGCATCTGTAAGTGCTATCATAAATGAAACATCTGCTATAAGCATTAGACATATGATTGCTATTGCAAAATGCCCAATGGTATAAATAAGGGTTCTCAAAAGCGAACCTTTATTATTTTTGAATATACCTTTGCTTGTTTGTACTATTCCTTGAGTTAATTCTACCATAATAAATCTTAGTTTATTTTTTTATCAAACCTATCAAGGTTCATAACTTTTGACCAGACATTGACAAAATCCCTAACAAATTTTTTATCAGATTCCTCAGACGCATATACTTCAGAAATAGCTCTTAATTGAGAATTTGAGCCGAATATTAAGTCTACTCTTGAACCCTCCCAAATAATTTTATTTGTTTTTCGATTTTTTCCTTGGAAATATTGCTCT
>Ga0066364_10000350_pt1 | contig 10619 bp, 11 predicted proteins | sample Knorr_S7_td_Surf_FD_70970 | JGI IMG/M metagenome (GOLD analysis project Ga0066364, IMG submission 70970) | Marine microbial communities from Southern Atlantic Ocean transect - Knorr_S7_td_SurfaceA_ad_6m_LV_A | ecosystem: Environmental > Aquatic > Marine > Oceanic | place: Southern Atlantic...
ACTAGTCTTAATAGCGTGGTTAACACTTGAAGGGTCAGTTATATCTCCAAATATAATTTTTATCTGATCAGTTATTCCAATATAATCTAAGTTATCATAAGATTGATTGACTCTTCTTGAAGCAAATCCATACACTTCATAACCTTTTTTTAATAAGAACCTAGCTAGATATGCTCCATCTTGTCCAGTTATTCCAGTAATTAATGCTCTTTTTTTCATATAATTTTTCCAATTAAGTAGTTAATAGGTGATCCATATTTTTTGGCTCTTCTAGAGTGATCAGTAGCACCTGCTGCGGTGTATAAATGAATCTGCGAGTGCTTCATGTAAAGTTGAGCCATGTGAAACATTCCACTCTCCATGCCTATGTGATAGTCAGCATTATGTAAGTAACCTCCTATTTCAGCAAGACTATGACCCATACCAATATCAACTATCTCATATCCATTATTTTTATAGTATAACCTTATTCTATCTATTACACTATCATCCGGACGTCTTGGTCCACTCCCATCCCACTGCATAGTAACAAAACTTTGTTTAGGCCAAGGGAAATTAAGATTATTTTTAGGAGGATCTAGTAATACCTTATCTTTGAAGTAGTCAGTTATATTAATCTCTGCATCGGGATTATCATAGTAATACATAGAAGCATCTATATCTTTATTTTCTTTCAACCATTTTAAAGTATTATAGTCATTTTGAATAGGCATTTCTGGATGATATTCTACCTTAATATTAACAAACAGATCTTGTACTTCTTTCCATGATTCTGGCTTATTTACTTTTGGGTTGCCACTAATCCAGTGATTCTTATTTAAATGTACAGTTACACTTTCATGATTGTTTTTTACAGCCCACTGGTACACACCCCAAAGACAAGTAACTCTGTCACCTAAACCTGGTGCAGTATATAACTTTGTTGGATTGCTTTCTTCATTCCAAGGATTTATTATCGATCCTCTACTATAGTGATTCAGTGCTATATGTCTCATGTAATTATTTCATACTGATCTTGATAAAAATTATTAAGTGTTAGTCCAGTTTTTTCTATGAATTTATCTACTGCTACCTTTACACAATACTTATTAAAACCATAGTCATCACCATATATTACTCCACCCTTTTTTAAAACTTTCACACTATTAATAAGATCTTCATAGACTCCTGGAGTGTCGTGTCTAGCATCAACGTATATCCAATCTAGTTTTTCTTTAAAATTTTTAAACCATTCAGTTGTCGTCATTCTATGTATTGTTACGGGTTTATTCTTAAATCTTTTTACTACTGACTCATATATGTCATCATAATATGTTTGAAAGTCTTGAGGATTAGCTGATCCAACTAACTCTTCATATCTACTAAAATATCTCTCTTTATCTACTTCTTTATTTTCTAAGTATGGTTGTACAGACCAAGGATCAACTAAGTGAACATGAGAGGCTACGTTTAAAAATTTTGCAGACGAATCTCCTTTCCAGACACCAAGTTCTGCTCCTACTGTCTTACTCTTCATTCTTAACCAAGTTTGATCAGAACCTGGGTTATTACCAAACATCATCTTGTATTTCTTCTTTCTATATCTTCTTCAACACACTCTTCCCCATATTGTATTTCTACAACCTTTAAAGGTTTGTCTGTTTCATTCGCAAGCATATGCCATTCACCTTTCTTTATATGTAAAGATTGATGCCTCTCATACGTAACTTTAGTTATATCTGTTGAAACATCTAATCCATAAACAGATGCCACACCTTCAGACACAAACCAATGCTCTGCTCTTTTTTCATGTCGCTGCATACTGAGTCTTTTACCAGGGTCAACAGTTAATTCCTTAACTTTTACTTCAGGTCCATTCTCATGTAGAACTCTATAATATCCCCAGTCTCTTTGAGTTTTAGGCTCTTTCCATTCTTGTAATATCAAACTAGATGAATTCTGCTTATGCTCTCCTCCTATTCCAAACTCAAAGCTTAGAACATTTCCTCCCCAACTTGACTTTCCTAATTGAATTCTTTCTTCTGGAATGTTTGTTTTATTTCTGTCTCCACCATTCATAAAAACTAATTGAGAATTGATTTCTATTTTATTTACTAGTTTAATTAAGTTAGTTGCTGATCCTAATTCATCATCTTCAAACGCAATGACTTCAAATGCACAATTAAGATTTAGATTTCTTATGATGTTGGCTCTCTCATCCCAACACATAAACTCTTTGCCTTTCTTATTTCTTAGCCACTGATCACTATTAGGACCAATGTATAAGTAATCACACTTACTTGCAGCATCTAACATGTAGTTTATGTGACCAGAGTGTATAGGATCAAATCCTCCACTTATAATTCCAACCTTACGCATAATGACTCTTCTTTTCACTTATCTCGCTTTGAAAGAATAGATCTATTCTCTTCTTAGTTTCATGTCTTAAATCATTTAACTGTGTTATTAAAAATGCAACGTCGCTTTCTTCTCTAGAATATCTTTCTACACCTTTTCTTTTTCTATCCTCTAAGTCCCATAGCTGTAAATTTATAGATTTTATTATTTGTAAATAATAGTCATGCGCCGGCATGTGTTTTTTAATCTTTCCAACATAGTGAATCAGCTCATTATCAACATCTAAACCTTTATCTAGTTTAATAAGTAGTATACTCCATCTATCTAAAAAATCACCAACACTTATTTTAACTTCAATACTCATTCAACAAGCTTTCTTAACTCATCAACATTCTCACCTCTGTTTGGTAACTTATCCTTTAAGAAAAAATGTACAAAGTAACAGTCTTTTATCTTAGTGTTTGCTGTAAACAATCCGTTCCATCTCCAGTCTAGATTTTTTACATTCATCTTTTCTTTCTTTATCCAAGTGTTAAGTAGTACCTGATCTGTTGACCACTTCCAGCTACCTATTCCATCAACAAAATCTTTAAACTCGGACCTACGAATAAACTGTTCAGGTGTCTCACCATTAAGATACTTACTCATCTTCTTGTTCATAACCATTATACCCATGTTTATGAACTCTGCACCTAGATCGTTCCACTTCCAGTCTACCTTTATGTTTCGAAACTGCATGTTAGAATATTGAACTAATTTCTGTTGGTACCAAGTGTCGATAGGTGCTGATCTTTCTACAACACCACCAAAGTCATACTCTTCGGTTAAGTCATCAAAAATATTAGGAGAACCTGGTCTGACCCATACATCGGCGTCTATGATAGCAATTTGATCATAGTCTTTAAAATAATTAAAAGCATTTTCTTTTTCGTATATAGGGAGAAAGCCACCGTGTTTCTCATACGACTCTTTACTTCTATTAGTCGCAAAAACATCTGGCTTTATTGAGAGGATTGGGTATCTTTGTATGATATGATCTATTTTATGATTACTACAGTAATCTTTTACAGAAGCAATACAATGATCATAAAGTTTTGATTTTTTACCTACATATACTTGATATATCAATTGCTTCATAATAAATTCCTTTTATACCATTATACCATAATTTATAATAAAAGTAAATAGGTTTTTTTAATACCAGATCTGAACTGGTCCTGATGTCTGAGACTGTTGTACAGGTTCTTGCTCAAGTCTAGGATCATTAAATCTATTGAGAAGTTCAAATCTATCACCATGACCCATTCCAAGAGAATCTTTAAAGAATGCTATTGGAGCTTCTTCAGCTATTGTAAGAGACATTGACGAAGCTTGGGCGGAAGTAGGAGAATAGAAAGGAGTATCTTTAGTGTGACTAATACGGTTAATAGGTGAAACCATAGCATCAAATGAGTTAGAATTTGGCGATGATAGAATAACTCCACTACTAAATCCAAACTCGTTCATTGCTACGTCTATTCCTCTTCCAACAAAAACTTTTCCAGTTTCATCCATAACCTCAGTTAACTGAAGATCAAGAAAGTTAGATTCAGAAGTGTTTTCAATATTTAAACGTAATCCTGATTTTCTATTAGAATCGAACGAACTTATTCTATCAAACCTATCATATACAGCATCTGGAGGTAACTTCGAAGGAATTCCATTTCCTGCAGAAGAGTCAGTTATTGTGCTGATATTTAAAACCTCTTGTGTACTAGTTACACCTGTAAGTTGATAGTTTAACATCATATCGAGTGTTGTTATATCAGATCCTGATAAGGCTTCATTTAAAACACCAAGTTCTAAAAAATATCCTGTATTGTAATAATAATATCTAAATCGCATAGTACCTGAAGTAGAAGCTAGATGTCTTCCAACTACACCTGTAGCTGTTATAGTGTTTCCTTTTACTCCATTTACATATGCCTCATAAGTTGTGCTAGCTCCTGTTGTAGTTGAAGACGCTGAACCGGTTATAATAATTCTACTCCACTGAGCGTGAGGTACTTTTAATCCAGTGTTTTGAAGATCATTGTTTCCACCAACATACATCGTACCGTTGTTATCAGTTCTTTCAATTTGAACAAGATGTTGGTTACTGAGATGCTGATACCACTCATCCTGATCAGTTCCTCGTGGATAATATATTGCGTATATAGTGAAGTGCTGAGGCCAAGTCCAATTCAATCCTCTTAATGTTCCAAGATTATAACTTGTATTAGTATTAGGAACAGATCTACCACCAATCGTTGTCATATTTACTGAATTATCCCAATACATCGGATTTTGAGATATTGATTGTGAACCATCTAGATCTTGTATTTGTCCACTAGTGTGTTCTCTAAAATGACCTCTGTGTAGTGATGTATGAGTTGTATGAACAAATGTTTCAAGTGCTGCTGAGTCTACAGACTGTCCAGTAATATTACCAACCTTGAGTATCTGATTAGTTAAGGTAGCTGAATCTAAAAGATCAATCCCAGGATCAGCTACTGAGTCTAGATTCGAATGTATTCTACCAGTCTGTGCAATTATATTAGAGTATCCTAAGTTTGAAGTTGAATCAAGAGTTCCAATTCCATTATAGGTAGAATCAAAATTTACACCAATTTTGACATCAGCCATCGTTGATAGTCCAATAGACGCACCACTCGAGTCGTTTACAAAAGTTGTAAATTGATTTGCTACATAGTTACCCGAACCATCTCTAATCTGAGAACCATTCGCTACAGCATAGGTTCCATTTTCAACAATGTCAAGAACTGTGGCAAAACGACCAGTCTCGCCGGCTAAAACTTCTATAGTTTCTGAGTCGCCCTTATATACAAAAACTGCAGCCGGCTCACCAGCCTTAATGTCGGCTGGGAACGATGCTGCAGTTTTTTCAGCGTTTCTTGTATCAATTCCTAGCTCATGTATAAAGAGCTCTATAGAAGTTGACATATGGCAACTCCTAGGTTAAATTTCTACGGATGCCGTTACGTTAGTAAATCCTGCTCCTGTTATGTTGACTGCCACTGATAGTTCTCCACCTGTTGTAGTAGTAACAGTCTTCACTGTACTATTATCAGAGAACTTCATCGATGCTCCTTCGATAACTAATTTAACACTCGTAGCAATTCTTGCTCCTGAAGCGTTAAACGCACTAACGTTTAAGTTAGTACTAATAGTTGATCCAGCATACGTGTAACTCGTCTGAGCCGGAGATACTGTAACAGTAACTGGTAGAGAAGGTGTCAATAAGTGTGTGTCTAAATAGCTAGTACCCCACTTCGTGGATCTTGTAACGTACCACATTCTATCCAGGCTGTCTCTTCCCATAGCGTATACGTGGTCAGTGATTGTTGTAGACTTTCCCCAACCTGTAGCATTTGACCATGACCACATTTCAAACTTACCTTGAAAGAAAACACCCATAAGAGTTCTACTATCGTTTAACCAAACGAAGTGCTTTGGAACTACGCTATGAGTTATTGAACTGTGATAAGTAAGAGCCTTAGGATTAGAGTTGTCAATCTGATATGTGTGCCAAGTCTTAAGTCCTAGACCATCATGTCTTGTTCTGTAATCCAAATACATTACTGTGATATACTTGTTGCCGCCTGATATGAAGTATTCGTTATGAAGCCATTCAGCGTTATGCGAATCTGTGTTACTGGTTAATCCTGTCCAGTCTGATACAGCACTTGACTTATTACCCGTAATACTAATATCTTTCTCAACAGCAAAGGAATCACTTGTAGTATCCCACGTAAAGATAGTTGGGTGATAGTCGCCGTATGAATCAAAGTAAGGCTTATACCAAAGTTTCTTGTTAGAATCTCTTGGGTCAGTCATATACTTAGAGCAAGAGTAGACTACGTAAGACTTGTTCAAGAAGTTTCCACCTTGGTTTGTTCCACCCGGTGAAGAGTACCCAGAAGTGTCATTAAACATAGTCGTAATAGTCGGCGTGTTTCCAGTCCAGTTTGCTTTATAGATTACGTTGTATAGTGGGTAGTAGTTTCTATTTACTTGAAACAGCCAGTTTCCGTCTGAAGCTTGACCAATATACTGCAAGTTGTAATAATCACCAATACTAGAAGTACTGAGGGATCGATCATCATAATCTCCTGGCCAAGCACTACGTTGAGAGAACCATTTTGAAGATGGATAGTCGTAGTTACTACTGTTTGATCTACAGAAGCCGACAACTCTGTTATTTTGAATTCCTACTGGGTTCCAAGTAAAAGTGTATGAGTCGCTTACGACTGATGATTGGTTGCCTCCGTCGTTTAATGACTGTGATGCTGTCATAGCTCCCCAAGTCCAGTGATAAATGTAGTCTGCATTCATTCCGTTGAATGATACTGCAGTCTGTCCTCCAGAAGAGTGAGCGTATATTCCACTTCCTCTTTCTTTAGACTCATCAAGAGTCCACCAAGGATTATCGTCGTGTCTATTATAATAGTTATTTGTGTTACCGTTCAGATAGTACTGACAGTGTGTTGTTGGTTTACTTAAAGCTAAGTATGTTCGTAGTCTAGAATCAGGTTGATGATAACTAACTCCAAAGCTGCTCCAGTTACTACCTGCTGAAGATTGTCTAATCATCTTATTAAACTGCGGACTCAAAGTCTGTTTGTTGTGTTCTATGCCATAAAACCAAAAACCATCAACACCTGTACGCGGGTCTTCTATAACTGGTGGATAGTTTTGGTTCCCATTAAAGTCAAAAACTTTTGCCATTTTATTCTCCTACGTGATGGTTATCGCCGAGATACCAAGTGATTCCATCATCAACATCTACCCAATCAACTACTGGTTGACCATCAGCATTCCACTTTTTAGGTTCTTCGTTTAACATATCACCAGAACTTTTGTCATATATCTTAAGAACTCCATATTCGTCAAGTTCTGCCTGTAGTGCATGGGTGATAGTGTCTGTAACTGTAGACCCATCCGAATCTCGATTGTGTTGTTGAATAAGATTAAAATCTTTCATTGTCATTGACTCCGCGTTTATTTTAATGTATTTATATTTATACGACTTTTAAGTCGCTTTGTATCTAAATTGAACTATTAGATCTTTGCCTTTATTAGTATTTCCTATTGATGTAACATCAACAGTTAAGTAGTCACTATCTGTCATTGTAAAAGGTATATTATTACTTGAATCAAGAGTTACTTGAGTTACGCCAGCTCCGAATTGAAATGTTGAGTGGTCCGAATCATTCTTTTCAATGACAATTCCTACAACAGCATCTGCAGCTGTTCCAAGTCGAGGAATAACCTGCTCCATTCTCAAAGGAAAGGGAGCGTACCATCTCGCAGTTCCTTGCACAATAGTAAGATCTCCTTGCTGAGATAAGTTAGTACTATGAATAGTAGTATCCTTTACTGTTGTCGGTGTTGCGATTGTTCCAGCATTAACTTCTTGTGTTATTTGAACTGATGCTTGCTCTTTAACAGCATCTCTCATGATAGGCGTTTTCTGTAAGTAAACATTCATGTCTTGTGGCACAAACTTTGTTCCGTCAAACGTCATACACATCTGAGCTGCTGCGGCTGGTATTGGTCTTATTTCAACAGGTGTAGCGTGTTTCTCTTGATCGTGCTGCAAGTAGAGTATTTCATTCCCAGTTCCATTACTGTCAAGCTTCAGATCTTTAATAGTTATGTTACCGACCATTCCTGCATGTAATCCACACCTGTATATAAGAGAACTTGGTGCATCTGCTGGAACTGTGAAGACTAAGTTTCCATCTCCGTTTGCAACTCCTTGACTTCTGCTATTAGTCACACCATTGGTATACTCGTTGTTATAAACACCACTCGAATATGCTGCACCGGCAGAATCTGTAGATAAGTAAAAAGGATGACCGTTTATAGAACTGTCCAGTGCAAACGTATAAGTTCCACCTTTATAGAGAGGACCAATATCAACATTCGCTCCTGTTGCTATTCCACTGTATACGTACTGACCTCCAGCTGCAGCGACGTTATACGTCTGTGTAGGAGGAGTGAGTGATGGAGTGCCGACACCTGCTGCCGGAACATTAATGTTTAGTCTTTGAACTGTAGTCAGAGCTCCTCCTCTTACTTCAGTCATAGATATGTTTGGAACGTTAAGTGTTGAGGTCGACCATGAAGGAATGTTTTGTGTTCCTGCGCCGTCAAGCCATTTTAAATATATCTTGTGAGTTTGTGTTGCGTTACCTGCTGTTGAGTGAGCAGTAAAGTTGTGAAGAGTATATGTTCCTTGGTGATACATAGGAATAGATGACTGTGTCTGATTTCTAATCCTAGTTCTTGCATAAGGAATATTTGAGGTCACATCCCATGACCACAACCATGGAGGCATCGCACCTGCAGCATTAACATCTGCACTAATAGTCATTGTTTCAGGTTCAATTCCCATGTCAAAATCAAGAATATCTTTCTTCTTAAAGGGTTTATCACCTAAGTGAAGAGTTCCTGATGACAAAAACAACTCTTTAAACTTACGATTCGAATCACCAAGATTCAAAGACGAATCAGCTATAGGAACAATATTAGAAGTGTTAACGACTCCCATTATAAGATTCGAGTCGACTACGCTGTTAATGAGCGATATAGTAGGAGCAGAATCTACTCCTGTTACTGTTCCTCTTAAATCTGTTAGTAATACCATGTGTTTTCTTCCTAATTCGCCGTCGTAAAGTAGCTAGTAACATTAGCATCGTTTCCTGATAAAGAGGTTTCACCGTCGCTGGCTGTAAACTTATATTTGTTTCTAACTCCTTGTTCTGGAGCTTTTCCTATATATGGCATAGTATCACCTCCTAACTACCTTGATAAATTGATAAAATTTGTGCATCTGTTAATTCACTATCAAATATTTGAAATGCATCTACTCTTGATGGATGTGCCCAACCATTGTCAGCAGAATAAGTTTGAAACATATCTCTTATCATAAAATAAGTACTACCTTGAGTAAGAGTATGTGTAGTATCATAAACACCATCAACATACATTCCTATCTGATTATTGTTAAATCTAGTATGAGTACCATTTGAGTGAACCCATGCCAACATATGCCAATTTCCATCAGCTACATTTGTCGATCCTTCAGTTCTTGCAGAAGTATTACCATCCATAGCAGCAATTTTACCACTATTAAGTCCTATACCACCCCATGTATTTGAGTATTCACTTAAAATTGGAACACCTATTGAATAAGAACCTGCATTATTTGTTTGAGTGCCTTTATACCAACAAATTATTGTCTTACCTTTTGAAGAATTAACATTATTAAGTTCTGCTATTCTCAAACCATTTTGTGATTTAGTTGTATTAGCATACCCTGCATGACCATTCATTGTAGAATTGTAGCCACCAGAAGTATAAAAATTTGGTATACCAGAACCTATAGTTGTTGGTGTATTCCATGAACCAGATTTTCCTATACCAGAACTATCAAAACTTAAACCAAGAAGCATAGTTGTTCCACTTGGTACAAACATTTGAGTAAACCATGCTAAAGTAAAAGCACTGGCTGAACTTGTAGCAGTGTTTCCATTAGTATCCTGTGCTGTAAAGGTGAGTTCAAAACTCCCTGCATAAGCCTGTGTCTGTGAAGGTGTAATAGTAAATTGATTTGTATTATTACCAGTCCCTTGTGTTACTGTAGCTGTTGTTCCACCACCATTTGTAAGACTACCACTACTTACATTATAACCATAAGTTAAAGTTTCACCTTCATTATCTGTAGCTGTAATGGTAATTACTACAGCTGTACCATCAGTTGCAAGAGAATAGGAAGCATTCCCTGCTGAAGATATAACAGGAGTAGCATTAGAACCTGTTACTAGAAAATACCACCCACCAGTTTGTCTAATATATAATTTATTGTTTGCAGTTACAAAAGCTAAGTCACCTACTGCGTTACCTGTTAAAGCATTTAAAGCAGTTGTGTTAGCAGCAACAGTCACACCTGCACCAACTACTTCTGATGGAGCATACGTAGTCGGATCAGCCAACGACGCGCCAATGAGCGACGAAGATGAATTCAGTGCTGCTGCGAGGTCTCTTGCTTTTGACATTAATGATCCTTTATTTTCTACTATTTATAACGTTTGAATCTTAAATTTGTTCTTTGTCTTATATGTTTCTTCTTTCCTCTGTCCAGTTACTGTAAACTCTTGACCGTTAGGATTCCATCGTATTCCTACGATGTTTGAATTACTATTAACTGATTGGAGAGAGTATTCTCTGTTAGTGTA